>Ga0137796_10000520_pt1 | contig 23449 bp, 25 predicted proteins | sample OV2TP3_FD_97704 | JGI IMG/M metagenome (GOLD analysis project Ga0137796, IMG submission 97704) | reverse complement strand
CTCGTCCCACCCCATGTGGTCGGGCGGGATCCCGTAGTCGTCGGGCCGGATCAGGGGATTGGTCGAGACGATGGCGTTGGGGAGGTAAGGGGTCGCCTCGGGGCCCTCCCGGTGGACGATGAAGTTCTCCCCGTACTCGATCACCTCGGGCTCGTCGTTGTACGCCTGGAGCCGGCCCGTGGGGGTGTAGAACGGGAGCGAGTCGTGGACCTGCTCCCAGAACGGCTCGCGCGGGTAGGTCCGGAAGAGCATCAGCGCCGAGCCCGGCTCGCCGTACTTGCCGGCCAGGATGTCGGCCACCCTGTAGCCGCGCGTCGGGATGGAGCTGTCGAGCAACCGCTGGATGTAGACCTCGGTCCGCTTCTCCAGGGCGAACTTCCAGTACTCAGCGAAGCGGCGGTCGCCCAGGAGCTCGCCGAGCTTGGCCGCCATCTCGGCGAGGATCGCCTGGTCGTCGCGGGTGTCGTAGATCGGCCGGATCCCGCCCTTCCAGATCTGGAGGAAGGGGTTGGAGCAGGAGGCGGTCACCTCGTAGGACTCCATCTCCACCCAGGAGTTGGCCGCCAGGACGATGTCCGAGTACTCGCAGGAGGCGGTCATCTCGATGTCGGTGGCGATGATCAGCTCCACGTGCGGGTTCACGTTCCGGATCAGCTCGTAAACCCACTTGGCGTTGTTGATGAGGTTCACGTTGGTGAACCAGATCAGCTTGGTGGGCGTCGGCAGGTGGGTCTTCCCGGTGAAGACCCTGCGGCCGTACTTGGGGGTGTCCACGATGAGGGGCTTATCGCCGTGGGCCCAGTACGCCACCTCCTCGTCGTAGGTCGAGGCCCGCGTCGGGATCCCCTTCCCGTCGGCGTCTGGATCCAGGTCGGGGGCGAAGGGGTCCTCGGCGACCCACCCTTTGAACCCCGGGCCGGTCCACTCGGAGCCCTGGAAGAGGCCGGCCTTGTAGTTCCCCGCCCAGGTGTGGCAGCCGCCGCCGAGGATCCCCACGTTTCCGGTCAGCATAAGCGGCAGGTAGCAGGCCCGGTTGACCAGCGTGGCGTGGAACCAGTGGTTGATCCCCTCGCCGATGTGGATGGCGACCGGCTTGATGGTCGCCATGTCGTGCGCCAGGCGGCGGATCAGCTCCTTGGGGGCGTGGGTGATCTCGTGGACGGTGTCGAGGTCGTAGTCCCGCAGGTGGAGCTTGTAGGCCTCGAAGAGCGGCATAACCTCCACGTCCCGGCCGTCCACGGTCCTGACCGTGAAGCGCCCCTCCAGGACCGGGTCGATCCCCTTCTCGGCGAGCCGGTCGCCGACGTCGTCGCGGGTGATCGGCCTCGGCCCGTTCGTCTTGCCGTCCCAGACCACGAAGTCCCCGACCTTCTTCCGGTACTCCGGGGTGAGGCCGTGGCGGGTCGTGCTCGGGCCGCCGCTGAGGTCGGGCGGCTCGTAGCCGGGGATGATCTCCTCCGGCTTGAGCCGCCGGAGGGTGTCGGTCCGGACGAGGAGCGGCAGGTCGGTGAAGCGCTTGATGTACGCGGCGTCGTACCTCCCCTCGTCGATCAGGATCCGGGCGATCCCGAGCAGGAGCGCGGTGTCCGAGTTGGGGCGGACCGGGATCCAGTAGTCCGCCTTGGTCGCGGGGGGACTGTACTCGGGGACGATGGAGACGATCTTGGCCCCCCGCTCCATCAGCTCGATGAAGAAGTGGTTGTCGGCGCGCTTGTTCTCCACCAGGTTCTTCCCCAGGCCGATGTGGAGCCGGGCGAAGCGCAGCTCGTTGAAGTCCACGTCCGAGGCCTGGAGCCCGTGGACGAAGGGGAACCCGGGCGCCTGATCGCCGTGCCAGGTGTAGTTCGACCAGTTGCGCCCGCCCTTGGCCTCCTCCGGCCCCACCCCGCGCACGTGGGCGTCGAGGAGGGCCAGGGTGTTGGCGAAGCGGTACATCCCGTACTTGCCGATGACGCCGAGGAGCCCCATCCCGCCGCGGCACTTGAAGGTGCGCGTGCCGGCGCCGCTCCAGTGCTCGAGCATCTCCTCAGGGTAGCCTTCGGCCAGGAGGCGGCGTCTCCCTTCCTCGCCGCTGTAGCGCCGGGCGATGGCGATCATCCCCCGGGCCGCGTAGGCGTAGGCCTCGTCCCAGGAGGCGCGCAGCAGCTCGTCCTGGCCGCGGGCGTCGAACTTGTACCTGGTCCGGTTCTCGGAGGTCAGCTCGGGGAAGCCATCGTCCGCCCACCGCTTCCACCCCTTGCGGATCAGCGGATAGCGGAGGCGATAGGGGCCGTAGACCCGGCGCTGGAAGGTGAAGCCGTTCAGGCAGCCGCGCGGGTTCCAGTGGGCGGTGGCGGTGTGGCCGAGGGGGTCCGCGATCCGGTGGCAGTCGAAGTTCTGCTCGCTCCGGAGGAAGACGCCGTTGCGGACGAAGGCGCGGAGCCGGCACTCGTGGGTGCAGTTCGGGGAGCAGACCCAGGTGAAGGAGCCGTCGTAGCGGTACTGGTCGCGGTAGACCTTCTCCCACCCCCGGTCCGGGTAGTGCTCCAGGGGGTTCCCGACCTCCACCGCCGGGGCGAGGGCGCTGAGCGCCAGGGCGGGATCGGCGAGCCCCAGCACCGCGCCCGCGCTCAGCCCGGTCTTCAAGAAGTCGCGCCGCGAAAGCTCCATGGGTCCCTCCGTCACCCCGCTGAGTTCACGCCTACTGGACCGGCAGGCTCACCTGGCCACCTCTTCCAGCGTGGTTCGCGCCAGCACCGCCTGGAGCTTCGGTCTGATCGCGGCCCACCGGTCGTGGAGGACGCACGGGTTCTCCCCGTTGCAGTGTCCGGACCAGAACACGCACTCGCCGAGGAAGTCGGGACTCTCGATCGCCTCGAAGATCTCCCCCAGGGTGATCTCATCGGCCGCCCGAGCCAGCGAGTAGCCCCGGACGGCCCCGCGATGAGAAGCGACCAGGTTGTGCTGCCGGAGCTTCTGGAAGATCTTGGCGAGGAAGCGCGCCGGGAGGTGGCCCGCCTCCGCGATCTCCTGGAGGAGCATGACCGTCCCTTTCGGCCTCCTCGCCAGCACCCTGAGGCCTTCCAGCCCGTATTCGCTCTCCCGGCTCAGTCGCATCGGAGCCAAACGACCCGACGACTCCTTTCAGGATATTGGCCCCGATCCTCCGCCGGAGTCCATCCGACAAGGGACTCATTTTCGTGGGGCGATCGGCTCAGCCGGCCCTGGCTGGATCAGGCGATCCCGACGCGACGGCGCTGAAGACCCGCCCCTACGCCTCCCGGCCTTCCAGCCGCGCCAGCTCGGCCAGGAGCCGCTCGTGGACGGCGGGACCGGCCACCGCCTGCTCCACCGCCTCGAAGGCGTGCAGGAGCCCGCGCTGCTCGGTCTCCGGGAGGACGTGCTCGGCCATGGGGAAAAGGACGCCGTTCTCCTTGTCGATGTGGGCCCGGAGGAGCGCGACGTAGGCGCGGATCGCCTCGGCCGCCTGCCGGTCATCCCCCTGCGCCATGGCGCGGACGAGCGCCCGACCCTCCTCGTGCTCCCGGAGCATCACCCCGATCGGCCCCCCCTCCCGCGGGATGCCGTGGCGCTCCAGGGCCGGGAAGAGGTGCTGCTCCTCCTTGCCGTGGTGGCAGCGGTCGGCGAAGGTGCCGAAGAAGGTCCGGAGCCACGCCAGCCCCTCGCGGTCCACGCCCTCGCCGGCCTCGAGCGCCCGGCCGCACCGCTCCAAGAGCGCCAGGGCCCTCAGGATCACCTCGTGCTCCTCCCGGAGCCGGCCGGTCGGGGTGGTCGCCTCGTGATGGCGATGGGCGGCCTGGGTGAGCGGGATCTGCGTCTTCATGGTCTCCTCCTTGACGATGGTCGGTTCTCGCCCCCAGTGTCGCCCGAGGGAAGACCAGCCGGGTATGACCCCGGTCATAAGGGCCGGCGGGGCCGCCGGCGGCCGGAGCGCTCGAGCCGTACAGGCGGGCCCGGGTCCGACGGCGACGGCGAAGCCCGGTCAGGGCTCCCGAAGGGTCGAGGGGGCGCGGACCCGGACCCACATGTTATAGACGAAGAGGAACCCCGCCAGCGCCTGCCCGAGCCCGCCCGCGGCGATGAGGAGCCGGAGGCCCCGCCCCGGCTGCCAGGCCGCCAGGACCTCGGCGGCGAAGCGGAGGGCGGTGGCGAAGGTGAGGGTCCAGTAGATCGCCGCGGCGAGCCCGGGCCGGTAGCGCGCGTTGCCCTGGGCCGGCCGGGGGAACATCCAGGTGGCGACGCCGATGATCAGCATGAGGACGAACCCCACCAGCAGCGCGTGGACGTGGGCCACGATGAGGAGGAGCGGGATCGGCCGGTCGAGGAGGTTCTGGCTGATCGTAATGACGGCCCCCGTGAGGAGGCCGAGCAGCAGGAAGGCGAAGGCGGTCTTGACGTAGCGCTGGACCAGGGGCGGCACGGTGCCGTCCCGCTCAGGGCTCTGCCGGCCCGTCTCCGGCCAGGGCCCGGAGCGCGGGGAGGTCCCGCAGGAGGAGGTGCCCCTCCTCGTCGGCGATGAGCCCCTCCCGCCCCCAGCGGCCGAGGATCCGGATGGTCGTCTCCACCGTGGTCCCGGCCAGCTCGGCCAGGTTCTGGCGGGTGAGCCGGTACGGCAGCCGGAGCTGTTTACCTTCCCGCACGCCCTCGCGCTCCGCCAGCCTGAGGAGCGCCGCGGCGAGCCGCCGCTCCACCGGCTCGACGGCAAGGGCCCGCACGCTCTCGTGGGCGCGCCGGAGGCGCTGGCCGACGAGAAGGGCCATCCGGCGGACGAGCTGGGGATGCCGCTCGGCCATGAGTAGGAGGGGCTCGCGGGGGAGCTTGAGGACCTCGGTCAGCTCCACGGCCTGGGCCGAGGCAGGGTAGGGACGCCCTTCGAAGACCGCGAGGCCGCCGAAGATCTCTCCCGGCCCGAGCAGCTCGAGGGCGACGTCCTTCCCGCTCGGGGACTGCTTCAGGATCTTGACCCGCCCCTCCTTCACCAGGTAGAGCCAGCGGGCCGGGTCCCCCTCCATGAAGAGGAAGGTCCGCGCGCGATGCCGCTCCGCGAGGGCCGAGGCCGCGAGCAGTTCGAGGTCCTGACCCGGGAGATCCCGGAACAGCTCGGCTACCTCGAGAACCGCGCGGGCGTCATCCATTACGGCCCATGATACCCGACGCGGCGGGACGGCGCCAGGGCGAACGGCAGGATCGCGCGACCGATCAGCCAGAGGCCCGCGATGCGAAGGCAGGAGGGCGGGCGTGGAGCCCAAGGGCTCCGACAGTTCTCCCTCGAGCCCGATTGGCCGGACGTCTAGCTCAGCAGCCTGAGCGGGCCCTGCCGGGCCGGCCGGCACCGCCGGGGGATCACCAGGACGGGAACGGACGCCCGGCGCCTGATCTCCCTCGCCACACCTTCGCTCCGCTGTGGTCCTCCTTCCCCGGACGGCATGACGGCGATCCGATCGGCGTGGACCTCGCGGGCGTAGCGGACGATCTCTTCGGCGGGATCGCCGGTCCGGATCGCCGTACGCACCCGGCACCCCTTCCCCTCGAGCAGCGCCCTCCCGCGCGCTAGCGCGTTCCACGCCGCCCCGAGGCGGTGGTCGTCCACGGGCACACCCGCCGGGACCCCGGTGTGCGGCGGGGGCTGCAGGACCGTGAACAAGATGAGCTCGGAGTCGCCTTCCAAGAGCGGGAAGAGCGCCTTGTCGGGTTGGGACCCCGCCAGGACGACGAGGGTCCGCCCCTTCGGGCTTCCGGCCGGTTGGGCAGCGGCCTCCCTGATCCCCCTGCGTCTTGATGGCAAGGCCATGATCTTCGACACCCCCTTCTCGCGGGCGCGTGATTCACTTCGACTGTAGCCGCAACGCAGGCGGACCTCCATGAGGCGATCGCCTTAATTTCTCGCTGCCGATGGCCCACCGCTCGATCTACCCGCCGAGACCCGGCAGCGGCGGGAGGGCCTGGATGCTCGGGACTGGCCACATGGAGGGCGGGAAGGCGAGGGGCGTCTTCATGTCGCCGCCCCAGACGATGATGTACCGGAGGACCAGCCCCCCGATCAGGACCAGGACGAACTTCGCGTACATGAGCCAGGGCAGCTTGACCCGGAGGAGCCGCTCCCCGGCCGCCTGGACGATCGCGGCGAGGAGGGGAGCGACGAGGCCGGTCGCGACGAACCCGCCCCAGAACCACGGCGCCAGGCCGCCCCGGACCACCAGGTCGAAGACGAGCTGCTGCCCGAGCGTGCCGGCGGCGAGGGAGGCGAGGAACAGGTAGACCCACGTCCCCTCGGCGAAGATCGCGGCCATACCGGCCCAGCTCGCGGCCTTGGCCGTCGCCCAGCTCTCGTCGTACGGGGCCGCCCCGGCGCCGCGGGGCCCCCGGCGGCCGGCGGCCAGCAGCGCCAGGCCGCTCGCGGCCAGGGCCGTGGAGAGCCCCGAGAGCAGGAACAGCACGGGCAGGAATCGGTTGTCCCAGAGCGGGACGAACCAGCGGCCGCCCGGGACCGCCCACGCCGCCGAGAGCAGGAAGCCGGTGTAGAGCGCCATCAGCACGCCCAACGGAACGCCGATCGCCGCCAAGGTGAGTCTCAGCCGGCGCCCGAAGTTGAAGTACCATGCGGCGGCGTAGGCCAGGCTCAGCGGGGCGAAGGCCCCGATGATCCACCCGCCGATGGTCAGCCACGAGTGATAGTTCGTGAAGAAGAGCGGGAAGGCGAACCCCCGCTCGGGCTTTCCGAGATGGAAGGTGAGGGACAGGCCGCCGATGAGGATCGCGGGGACCGTCACGTATGCGGCCATCCGCGCGAGATCCCGGCAGTGCCCTCGCGCGCCCGCCAGAAGATCGGCCAGCGCGGCGATCGTCAGGGTGCCGCCCGCCAGGCCCCCGAGGAAGAGGTACCACGGGATGTTGAAGCTCAAGCCCCACTTCTGCTGCCAGAAGACGATCGGTTCCATGTCACCACCCTTTCGCCGGTGAGTCCTGCCTGGTGATAGCCGCCCGGCAGGCGCCCCGGTCGTCGGCCACGATGGGACGGCTCACCATAGCGTCGCCCCTTGCCGCATCGGCGGGGACGGGCCGGGGTTCATAGACGCAGAGGGGATCGCTCTCCAGGGCGTCCCCGGTGGCCGCGCAGGCGCGGGCCCGCGACCCGCCGCAGATCGCCTTGAACGGGCAGCGGCCGCAGCGGCCCTTGAGGAGCGTCACGTCCCGGAGGGCCCGAAAGAGCGGGGCGTCCCGATAGATCTCCACGAGGCTCCGGGCGCGGACGTCCCCCGCCGCCAGGGGCAGAAACCCGCTGGGGAAGACCTCGCCGAGGTGGGAGACGAAGACGACCCCGTTGCCGTCCCGGACCCCGAACCCCCGCCCCAGGGGGGTCCTCAGGATCGCCGCCTCGTCCATCCCGCGCGCCCGCATCCTGAGGAGGCCGATCCGCCGGATGTGGTGGGCCTCGGTGGTCTTGATGGCGAACTCCGCCTGCTCGCCCAGGTCCACCAGCCAGACCAGCAGCCGCTCGCACTCCCGGGGGGTGACCTCCCGGAGCTCCCGACCCCGGCCGGTCGCCACCAGGAAGAAGAGGGTCCAGCGCATGACCCCGAGTCGCCGGACGAGCCGGTAGATCGCCGGCAGGTCGCCCGCGGTCCCGGCGGTGACGGTGGTGTTGATCTGCAGCGGGATCCGCCCTGCCGCCGCCGACTCCGCCGCCCCGAGCGTCCAGGCGAAGGACCCCGGGACCCCGCGGAAGCCGTCGTGGCGCTCCGCGGTCGAGCCGTCGAGGCTCAGGGCGAGGCTCCTCATCCCCGCCCGCTCCAGCTCCCCGATCGCCTCGCGGGTGAGGCGGGGCGTCCCCGCGGGGGTCACCGAGATCGTCAGGCCCAGCCCGCTCCCGTAGGCGACCAGCTCGACCAGGTCCGGCCGCTGGAGCGGGTCGCCACCGGTGATGACGAGGTGGGGCGGGCGCCCCTCCCCATCCGCGAACCGGGCGATCTCGTGGAGGAGGGCCTGGGCCCCCGAGGTCGAGAGCTCCCGTGGGTCGCGCTGGGGGACCGCCTCGGCGCGGCAGTGCAGACACGCCAGGTCGCAGGCCCGGGTCGCCTCCCAGTAGACGAGCCAGGGAGCCCGGTCGAAGACGAAGCCGGCCGGGATCGGCGCCGGGTTCGCGGTCCGGCCCTCGCGCGCCGCCGGACCCCGGGGCGGCCCGGCGATGAGGTAGTCCACCCAGGTCATCGTCGGGTCAGACGGTGAAAGAGCTGCCGCAGCCACAGCTCGCCTGGGCGTTGGGGTTGTGGAAGACGAAACCGGCCCGGAGCCCGGAGACCGTGAAGTCGAGGGTCGTCCCGTTGAGGTAGAGGTAGCTCTTGGGGTCCACCACCACCCGCTGCCCCTCGAACTCGAACAGCCGGTCGTGGGGGCCGACATCGGTGTCGAACTCCAGGAAGTAGGCGAGCCCGGAGCAGCCGCCGCCCCGAACGCCCACCCGGAGCGGGGCCTCCGGCATCCCTTGGGCCGCGGCCAGCCGCTTGACCTCGGCGACCGCCTTCTCCGTCAGCGTGATCATGGTCCCTCCTCTGAGCGATGTCCGTTCGCGAGGCCTCAGCCTCTGGGCCACGGCGGGCCGAACCACCCTTCGGCGGACCCTCGCGTTCGACGCGACGGGTCCAGGCAGAGCCGGGCGCACGTGACCCCCGTCGGCTCCTCGAAGGCCGAGCAGGAGCGCACCGCCACCGGGTCGCGAAACCCCGGCAGTCCCCACTCCACGAACTCCACCTCGACCTCGTGCCGGTAGACCGGGCACCAGACCCGCCGGCGCCTCACGACCTCGAAGTGAGAGGGCCGGCCTAGCGGCTCGACCTCTTTCGCCATTTTCGCCATCCCGCCCACCCCGATGGTGGCCCGGCGAGCCGATACGAGGGATCCAGGCACGGCGCCCGGCAGATCACCACGCTCGACTCCTCGAAGGCGGAGCAGACCGTCACGGCGATGGGGTCCCGGAGGCCCGGGATCCCCACCTCGATGAACTCCACCGTCACCTCCCGCTCCGCCGCCGGACACCAGAAGGTCCGCTGCTTGATCCGCCCGGAGAGGGCTGACCCCAAGACCCCTCCAGCAGTCGGCGCGCGGCCGCCTCGGATCGGGACGCCGTCGCTGGAAGCCGCGGCGGCTAGAAGCGCGCCAGGCACCCTCGACTGCAGAGGTGCGAAGGGTCCCTGAGCGAGCAGAACCGGACCTGCCGGCCGCCGGGGTCAGCCGCGTAGGCGTCCCCTTCCACCTCGACCTCCGCGAGCATCTTGCGCTCAGGGCACCACAGGGTCGTGCGCCGGGCCCTCAGCGTGGCGAGGGCCACCACCACGACGGCCACCAGCGCCACCACGAGCCATCCCCAGAACCCCATCGCCGTCCCTCCTTTCCTCGGCTCCTGCGCCATCTCACGGTGCAAATCGAGTGCCTGGACCGGCCGGCCCCGTAACCTCTGGCAAACAAGAGCGTTCCTGGTGAGGACCTCGGACGGTGCGCGGGCGGAGGTGAGACAGCCCTGACCCCCGTGGGGCATGACCGCCCCAGGGGTGGCGAGCCCCGAAAACCCATCGCGGGCCGGTCGAAACAGGAAGGGAGCACGTCGTTCACATCTCGGCTCAAGACCCATTTCCACCCCGACTCGGCCAGGAGTCCATACCTCAAACCCCTCATTTCCGTGGTGCGAAGGGCCCATCGGCGGGAGGGTCCGGCCACTGTGAGAGGTCTTTCGGGACCTCGATCGGGAAGCCCCGGACGATCGCTCCTCTCTAAAAGTAGAAGCGCAGCCGGAAGTTGACCACGTTCAGGGCGCCGTCCGAGGCCCCGAAGGAGTCAACCTCCCCGTGGAGGTACTCCACCCCGGTTTCCCAGCGGGTCCAGAAGCCGTAGATGACGTTCACGCGGAAGGCCTGCGCCCTCTCCTTGTCGCTCGAGGCGCTCGACAGGTTGAAGATCTTCGGGTCGTCGTCGGCTTTCATCCACTCGTAGATGGCATTGAACCGGAGGGTCTTGGTCGGCTTGAACTGCACGCCCCCATGAGCGCCCCGGGCCTCCACCGTCTCCAGCTTCCCGGCGACGAGCGCCACATCGGGGAAGAAGGTGTCGTTGATGCGGCTCAGGCCCTCTGTGGTATGGTACTGACCGACGATCGTGATCATGGGCACGGGCGTGACCTGGGCCCCGATCGCCCCCAGCCAGACCCCTTCATCCTCGCCCTTCCCCGTCCCCGCGAAGATCACTCTGGACTTGGCCACGGCGCCCCGGGCGAAGACCGCGAAGAGGGGGCTCCGGAAGCGGACGCCCCCGCCGAAGAGCGGAACGTCCTGCCCCGACCCCTGGCGCTCGTCCACGGCCGCGCTCAGGCCGGTGCGGGTCTTCACGTTGACCGCGTGCTGCTCCACGCTGGCGCCGATGGTCAGGTCCCCACCGGCCATCTTGGTCGTCCACGCGACCTGGAGGCTGGGGTGGCGCGCCTGGATCTGGTTGAAGTGACCGTTCTCGTCGAGGACGTCGGGCACCCCGACCCCGCCGATCAGGTTGTCGCCGTACTCCGACATGATCGTCCGCACCTGCCCGAACCGGATGGTGAAGCCTTCGGGCATCGTCCCCTGCGCGTAGGCGAGCCGGAGCCTGAGGCGACGGCTGTTGGAGACCAGGGCGTTGCCGTCCGTGGTATCGAAGTCGGCCTGGATGTGGCTCCTCAACTGGATGTTCCCGGGCGCCGTGTCCGTGGCGATGATGTTGAAGCGGGTCCGGCGGGCGTCGATGATGGTTTCGCGGTTGTCCAGCTCCTTGTTCGCCGCAGGCCCGCTGTCGAAGGGGAGCGCCCCGGGCGGGATCGTCTGCCGGTTCCCGAGAATCAGGTCCGAGAAGATGACGTTGAAGCGGACGTCGCCGGTGATCGAGACCTTCAGCTCTGCCTCTGCGGGGGGCGTCGGGAGCGCCTGCCACCCCGCCCACACGAGGCTCACCGCCATGAGGATACCGAACTTCCTCATCTCCACACCCTTGAGTTGGAGAGCCCGCCCTGGAGCTAGCGGTGCCGGTTACCTGTACTCGTACTCGAAGCTGAGCTTCGGGGCCGCCGTCCACCGCTCCTTGGCGGTCGCGTAGCGCATGAGCGGGGGCGGCTGGATCTCCAGCTCGACCCGGTACTTCCCCTTCCCCGGCAGCGCCACGTTGTCGCCGTAGTGGAAGGCGCTCCCGATCATCGGCGGGACCTCCACCGTCATGACCTGGCCGCCATCCAGTTTGGTGACCGTCGCCTTGATGGTCATGTAGGGGATCGGGGCCTTGGAGAGGACGTCGAAGGCCTTCACCTCCAGGTGGTGGGTCGCCTGGCCGGCCGGCAGCATCTTCACCATCGCCCCGTGGCCGGCCATGGCGCCAGCCGGCATGACCATCTCCTTCGGCTTCTCCATGAGGAGCTGGATCTCCATGTCGTGGACGACCCGCACGCCCACGAGGTCGTCGAGCCCCGCCTGCACGGGCCATGCGAGCGCCACGATCAATCCGATCAGCACCGCGTGAGCCCACAGCAGCGTCTTCATCGCCCGCCCTCCTTCTCTGAGCGTCCACTCATCCTTGGTTGTCCCGAACGCCGCCTCCCGCTGCATACACCAGCCCGGTCATCCTGACATCCGCCGGGCCGCTTATTTTCATGGGGCAAACGCCCTGTCAGGCCCCCCGAAGGCCGTAGGCCTTGAGCTTGTAGACGAGGGCCCGCCGGCTGATGCCGAGGAGCCGGGCCGCCTCGGTCCGGTTGTTCCTCGTCTGGGCGAGCGCGCGGCGGATGAGGCCCACCTCTGCCTCGCGGATGACGCGCGCCACGGTCCCCTTGAAGTCCCCGGAGTCCGGCAGGAGCATGGTCAGCTCGTCCTTGGGTGTTAGGATCTCGGGGGGGAGATCGCGGGGGCCGATCTCCTCCCCATCGCTCAGCAGCGCGGCTCGCTCCATGGCATGCTCCAGCTCCCGGACGTTCCCGGGCCACGGGTAGGCCATCGCCACCCGGAGCGCTTCGGGCGCGAGCCGCTTGGGCGCCGCCTTGCCTTCCTGAGCCAGGCGCTGGAGAAAATGCTCGGCGAGCAAGGGGATGTCTTCCCGCCGCTCGCGGAGCGGCGGGAGCAGGATCGGGAAGACGTTCACCCGGTAGAAGAGGTCCTCCCGGAACGCCCCTTCCCGCACCTCCTCGGCCAGGTCGCGGTTGGTGGCGGCGATGACCCGGACGTCCACGTGGAAGGTCTTCGTGTCGCCCACGCGGCGGATCTCCCCGTCCTCGAGGGCGCGGAGGAGCTTCGCCTGGAGCCCGGGGGCCAGCTCGGCCACCTCGTCCAGGAAGAGCGTGCCGCCGTGGGCCTCCTCGAAGAGGCCCCGCCTCGTGGCGACGGCGCTCGTGAACGCCCCCCGGACGTGGCCGAACAGCTCGCTCTCCTGGAGGGGCTCCGGGATCGCCGCGCAGTCGATGACCACGAAGGGGGCGGACTTTCGCGCGCTCGCGCAGTGGATGGCCTTGGCCACCAGCTCCTTCCCGGTCCCGCTCTCCCCCTGGATCAGCACCGTCCCGCGCCCGGGGGCGACCTTCTCGATCTGGGTGTAGACCTCCTGCATGCGCTTGCTCTTCCCCACGAGGCCGCTGAAGCCGAACCGCTCCTCCACCATCCGCCGCAGATGCTCGACCTCCCGCCTGAGCCTGACCCGCTCCAGCGCCCTGTCGACCACCTCCAGGATCTCGTGGGCGCGGAACGGCTTCGTCACGTAGTCATAGGCGCCAGCGCGCATCGCCTCGATGGCCGAAGGGATGGTGCCGTAGGCGGTGATCATGACGACGGCGGCCTTGGGCAAGGTCTGGCGGACCGTCTGCAGCACCTCGATCCCGTCCGCGCCCGGGAGCCTGAGGTCGCAGAGGAGCAGGTCGTAGGCGTTCGCCTTGATACGCTCCAGGGCCTCGTCGCCGGAGCGGACCCCTTCCACGTCGTATCCCTCGTGCGCGAGGAGCCTGGTGAGAAAGTGCACCATGTTCTCCTCGTCATCGACGACGAGGACGCGCTCCTCCTTCCGGCTCATGGGCCCTCATCCCCTTCCGCGGACTGCGGCGGGTGACACCTCCAGCGCGTCCGTCACGTCCGCGGCCGGGAGGAGCACCCGGACGGTGGTCCCGACCCCGGGCAGGCTCCGGAAGACGAGCGCCCCATGAAGCGCCTCGATGAGGCTGTGACAGATGGCAAGGCCCAGACCCGACCCTTCGCCCCGCTCCTTGGTGGAGAAGAACGGCTCGAAGATCTTCTCGAGGTGCTCCGGGGGGATCCCTGGCCCCTGGTCGGTGATGGAGGCGGCGACGACCTCCTCCCCCGCTGAAAAGGCCCGCCCCACGCGGTAGTCCCCCTCCGTCCAGCGCGCGGCGGGGCCGGCGCCGGTCTCGACCCGGATGGGGCCTCCCACCGGCATCGCCTGCGCGGCGTTGAGCAGGAGGTTGAGGAGGATCTGCTCCAGCAGATGTCGGTCCGCCATCGCCCTGACTGGGGCGAGATCCCTGGCCCATGCGATCCCCTCGAACCCCTTCTGGGACGCCACGAGCCCGAGGGCGCGCTCGACGACCTCGCTCACCTCCAGCGGCTCGATCCGGGACGGGCTGGGGCGGGCGTAGTCGAGCAGTCCCCGGAGGATCCGCTTGAGCCGGACGACCTCGGCGGCGATGCGCTCGCTCCGGTCGCGGCACTCCGCCCGGTCCTCGGGCCGGCCCCGGCAGAACGGCTGGAGGTCCACCAGCCCCAGGATCGACCCCAGGGGGTTGCCGATCTCGTGGACGATCCCGGCGGCGAGCCGGCCGGCCGAGGCCAGCTTCTCGCTCTGGACGAGACGGGACTGGGCCCGCTTCACCTCGTCGTAGGCTTCACGGAGCTCCTTGGCGGTCCGCTCGAGGGCCAGGTTCTTCTCGACAATGGTCCTCGAGGCCGCGCGGAAGGTGAGCGAGAGGGCCAAGTAGAGCAGGCCGAGGCCGAACAGGACGGCCGCCCAGACCGAGATCCGGAGCGTCCAGACCCGCTGGTACAGGGGGTCGATGGGGCTGTAGACCTCGTAGGCCCCGATCACCGTGCTCGTCCCTTCGAGGAAGATCGGGATGTAGACCTCGAACAGGCGCGAGTAGCCGGCCTCGCGCTCGGCCCGGTGCTCGGCCCCCTGGAGGTCGGAAAGCCCGATGACCGTTTCGCCCCGGAGGGCCTTCGCCAGGTGAGCGTTGTCTGGGAAGACCTGCCCGACCAGCTCCGGGTTCCGCGAGTGGTAGATCGTGGCGCCGGCCCGGTCGTAGATCTTGATGGTCACCACGTGGGAGGTGAAGAAGTGCTCCTTGATCAGCCGGTCGAAGGCCTCGTACTCCGCCCCGCTCCTGGGCCGGACGAACTCCTCCTCCGTGGCGATGAACCGAGCCAGGTTCTTGAAGTAGTCGAGGGACGCCAGGGTGGCCCGCTCGAGCATCTTCTGCTCGACGAGGTAGGTCACGCTCGTGCCGACCGCGAGGGCCAGGGCCACCCACAGGCCGGCGCTCAGGAGGGAGAAGTTGCCGTGTGGCCCGCCCGCAGACCGCGCCATGCGAAGGCTTGCTGCAACCCGAATGCCAGCGGGAGGCAAGACAAAAAGATCACCAGGCACCGAAGGTTACGGGGCGAACACCGGACCGCGTAGAAGAGCCCTTGGGGGCAGCCGTGCCCCAGTGGGACACGGCCACCCCATCCACGGAGCCGCAGAACCCCCGCGAGCCGGGAGCCCGCGGTGGCTACCGCGGCAGGACCAGGAACGTCGCCAGCATGCTGGGGGCGTGGTCGGAGCACACCAGCTTGTAGGTGCCGGCCTTCTCCGCGACGAACGACACCTCGTACTCGCGGCCGCGGTTCCAGATCCGCTTGGGCACGACCTCGCGGCCGTCGGGGTCCGCGACCCAGACCTCGTGCTGGTCCCCGTTGACCATGAAGACCGTCAGCTTCACCGTGTCGCCCTTGCGCACGGTCACGGCGCCGGGGCTGAAGATGTAGCTGGCCACCTCCCACCGCTTGGGGTTCTGCTTGTCGGCCTCCCCGGGGCCCTTGAAGCCGTACCCCTTGGAGAGATCCTTCGGATCGACCGTGGGCGGCGCGAGCTTGTCCGCCGTCGTCGCGCCCTTCACCTCCATCCCCGTCATGAAGATCGTGTGGGTGGTGGCGCGCCCGTCCGTCTGGGCCAGGCCCTCGCCCGTCCAGAGGAGCAGCCCCACCAGCGTCGCGCCTAGAAGCCACGTCAGCGAGAGGACGCCGTTTCTCATCTCCCTTCCTCCTTTCGATGGTTTCGCCCTTACTACGGCTTCGTACAGCAAGAGCCGTTCCACCGGCGGGCGCCGCGCATCTACGCGCCATCAAAGGCGCCTGCCGGACGAGGGGAAGGGGGAGGGCCTCCGGAGGCGCGCACGGTCCTTCTCGGCGCGCAACGCCCTGCGCGGGGGGCGGTTGGGCGCTGAAAGGCGGGCGGGAGGTCAGTGAACAGTTCGGGGGCAGGTCACTCCGGGTCGCCTGCGACCTGCCTCGCCGGCACCGGGGGGAGAGGGCGCCGCGGGGCCTCAGCTCTTGCGGGAGGTCTTGGCGGTGAACGTGGTCATCTGGGGCGTGACCTTCTCGCTCCCGCACTCCGGGCACCGGACCGTCGCGGTGGTCCGCTCTGCGAGCGTCAGCGTCACCTCGAAGCTCCTCTGGCAGCTCTCGCACAGGAACTCGTACCTCGGCATAGGGCTCCCTTCCCCGCCGTTCGTCACCCGCCTCCACCGGGCTGAATGCTCAAGAGGGTTCGGACTCCGCTCCAAAGCTGGCCCGGCGATAGCCGGGACAGGCGGCGTAGCGGCCGCTCGTGCAGAACCTGGCCACCGTCTCCCCCGACGGCACGCGGACGCGCCCCGAGGGGGGCCGGCAGTAGACGGCCGTGGGATACAGCCAGATCCAATCGACCGCGACCCCTCTCAGAAAGGGGCAGCGGAGGGAATCCTTCGGGCGGCCGATCCTGACAGCCTTCAGCCTCTCCATGACGATCCCTCCTTTCAGGGCCCTCTCCCGACCGCGCCGTCCCCCTTTACCCCTCCGGCCGGAGGCCGGCCAGCTCCTGGAGCCGCCACCAGTTGGCCAGCCGCTCCTCGCGGGCGGCGAGGAGCGTCGGCGAGGGGCGCCCCTCGGCGTCGAACTGGCGGGCGAAGCGCCCCTCGGTCCGGGCGAAGGTGATGAAGTCGATCGCCTCGCCGGTCTTCGGGTGCCGCGTCCAGTCCTCTCTGGGATCGGGGTTCCCCTGGAGCGAGAGGCGCTCCCTGATCGTCGCGCCCTTGCGCGGGTCGTGGACAAAGAGCGGGAAGGCCCGCGACTCCACCGCGAGCCGCGCCTGCTCGGCCGCCCGGTCGTCACCGACGCCGTGCTCGGGCTGGCAGGTCGTGTAGGCGATCACCACCGCGGGCCCCGGAAAGCTGTTGGCGTCCAGGACCGCCCGGTAGAAGTGGTTGATGTGGGCGGGCGTCGTCTGGGCCACGAAGACCTCCGGGTGCATCAGGCAGAGGAGCCCGAGCTCCTTCCGCCGCTCCTGCTTCCCCGGCACGGCCGGGCCGACGGCGGCCATCTTGGCGTCCTGGGCGAGGAACGAGGCGGTGGAGACCTGGCCGCCCGTGTTGGAGTAGACCTGGGTGTCCAGGACCAAGACCTTGATGTCCATCCCCGAGGCCAGCATCCGCGAGAGCGACTGGAAGCCGATGTCGTACATCGCCCCGTCGCCGCCGATCACCCAGAGGCGCTTGGCCTGCCACCCCCGCTGGTCCCACTTGGCCCGCACCCCCATGGCCACCGCCGGGGCGTTCTCGAAGAGCGAGTTGGTCCAGGGGACCAGGAAGGGGTTGTAGGGGTAGGTGGAGCAGTAGACGGTGTTGCAGCCGGTGGCGGCGACGATGGCGAGCCCCTCGGGGCCGTGGACGAACCCGGTGGCGGCCGCCATCATCCGGATCGCCGTGCCCTCCCCGCACCCCATGCAGGAGCCCGCCCCGCCCACGTAGAGGAGCGCCGAGGCCTCGGCGAGCATCATGTCGGCCAGGGCCTTCTCGTTGATGTACTCCGGGGGAGTCGGCCCGACCTGACGGAAGAAGGCGAAGGCCCGCCGGTAACGTCCGAGGGTCTCCTCGTCCTTCCGGACCATCCGGAGGGCGTGGTAGCCCAGCTCGTCGCAGACCCGGACGCACTCGGCGCACCCCTTGCACTTGGTGGGGTCGATGAAGATGCCGAACATCGCCCCCTCGAGCCCCCGCCGGGCCGGGACCTCGAAGTACTTCCGCGTCCGGACCCAGTGGGAGGCCAGGCTCGCCCCGTCGCCGGCCCTCGCCAGCTCGGCCTGAAGGCGCGAGGCGGGGACGGCCTTGCCCAGGATGGCCGTGTCCGGGCACTCGGTGACGCAGCTCATGCAGCCGACGCACCGCTCGGCGGCGAGCTCCGGGATCTCCGGGGCGAGGTAGGAGAAGTCCCGGAGCGCGGCGGTCCCCGGGGGGATGAGGCTCCGCGCGATCCCGACGTCCGCCGGCAGCTCCTGCGAGCCCACCCCCTTCTCGTAGGCCCCGACGACCCGCGCGTTGAAGTCGCCGACGTAGGCCTCGACGTCCAGCTCCAGCACGCCCGCCGGCAGGAGGCCGATCTCGTGGGCCTCCTTGGCGACCCCCCGCCCCTTGGTGCCGATCTCGGGCTCGGTGGCCTCCGGCTCCCGGGGGGTGAAGACCGGCTCGTCGCTCACTAGTTCACCTTGGGGGGGAGCGGCGTCGCTCCGCCCCCAAGCCCCCCCACCGCCCGGAGCCGCGGTTGGGTGACGACAGGGAGAGGCGGGTGACTCATCCCTGGGACTCCACCAGGAGGCGCACCAGGTCGGTCACCGACAGGATCCCGACCGGGCGCTCCCGGCCCCCTTCCGGCTCCGTCACGATGAGCCGGTGGATCTTCCGCTCGCGCAACAGCCGGACGGCCTCCTCGATCGGGGTCTCCGCCCGGACGCTGACGACCGGGCAAGACATCAGGTGACGGGCCACCATGCCGCGCCAGTGCCTGAGGTACGGCTGGACGAAGGTGGCGTTGATCAGATCCATGCGGGAGATCACCCCCACCGCCTCCCCCTGGTCGTTCACGACCACCAGGGCGCTGATATCGTGGACGTCCATGGTGTCGGCCACCTCCCCCGCCGGGGTGTCGGGCCGACAGGTGACCACCCCTACGTGCATCCAGTCGCGGACCAGCGTCTTAGCCACAGAGCCCTCCCGGCCCCGCGAGGACGACCGGCGCCCTCGCCTCGGGGCGCACCTCGATGACCTCCTCGTAGCCCCGGCGAACGGCCTCGAGGTTCTCCAGGACCACCGCCTCCCCGCGCTTGCCGAAGAACCTCCGGAGGGAGCGCTCCACCGCCTCGAAGACCTCGGCGTCGGTGAGGCGCCGGCGGCGGAGGAAGGGGGTGGCCCGGAGGAAGACGCCGAGGAGGACGATCCCCTGCATCCGCTGCTGGAGCTCGGGGCGCGTCGAGACCTCGCGGGCGATCCGCACCGTGTCCAACGCCAGAACCTTGATCCCCCGCTCCGCGATCTGCCGCCGGGCGTGCTCGGGGATGTCGGCCCAGATCGCCGCGGGGTCCGTCTTCCCGCTCTGAATGAAGAGCATCCCGCCCTCCGCCAGGCCCGCCAGGGGGTCGCCGAGCCGGAAGGCGTTGACGTCGTTCAAGGGGACGAAATCCACGTGGGCCAGCTCCGAGTGGCTCCGGATCGGCCTCTCGGCCACCGTGAGGTAGTAGGTCGTGGGGAGCCCCTTCTTCTCCGAGCCGTAGAGGGGGTAGGCCTGGACCTTGAGGTGGAAGAGGTCGCCCAGGACCGTGGCGATGACCCGGTTCGTCGCCACCGAGCCGAACCCCCCCACCGAGTGGCCGCGCATGGAGAAGGCCCCCGGGGGCCGGAGGTCCGGCTCCACCTCGCGCGGCAGGGCCAGCGGGTGCTCGACCCCCAGGACGAAGATGCGCGGGCCCTGGCGCCGCATGCTCGCCACGGTCGCCACGAGGTCGCCGGGACGGATGTCGCGCCCCCCGAGCCCCGCCGCGCCGGAGAAGATCCGCGGCACGCGGCCGATCACGGGATAGCCCGGCGCGCCGGTCAGGGCATCGGCGAAGGCCGCCTTGACCTCCGCCGCGAGCGGGTTGGACTGGGCGGTGGGGATATCCACGCGCTCGATGACGGCGAACCCCCTGAGGTCCTTGAGGGCCGCGACGACCTGGGGGCCGGGGAAGGGGCGGAAGGCGGTCACGTGGAGCGCCCCCACCCTCCACCCCCGCTCGGCCCGCATCCAGTCGGCCGCGGCCATCGCGGTCTCCACCAAGCCGCCCATCCCGACGATGGCGTACTCGGCGTCCTCGAGGCGGTAGCCCTGGGCGAGGCCGTAGCGCCGGCCGGTCAGCGCGGCGTAGCGGTTCATGACGGCCTCGAGGATCCCCGGGAGCCGGTCGTAGAAGAAGCGCTGGGCGATCTTCCCCTTCATGTAGGCGTCCTGGTTCTGGAGCACCCCGGACATGATGGGCCGGGCCGGGTTCATGAGGTTCCGGAGCCGGGTGACGGCGTAGGGGTCGCCGACGAACTCCGCCATCAGCTCGGGCTCGGGGAGGAGGACATTCTCGACGGTGTGGGTGGTGAGGAAGCCGTCCTGGACGCAGAGGAAGGGGGTCTCGGCCTCCTCCGCCGCCCGCCGGGCGATGACGGCCAGGTCGCCGGCCGCCTGGGCGTTCACGGCGAAGAGGACCCCCCACCCGGTGTCCGCCACGGCCATGACGTCGTCGTGGCCGCAGTGGATGTTCAGGGCCTGGGAGGTCAGGGCCCGCGCGCCCACGTGGAAGACCGCGGGGAGGCGCTTCCCCGCGATCGTGTAGAGGACCTCCTTCATCAGGACCAGGCCCTGCCCCGAGGTGAAGTTGGTGACGCGCCCGCCGGCCAGGGCGAACCCCTCGCAGGTGGAGGCCGAGGAGTGCTCGGACTCCAGCTCCAGGAAGAAGAGCGGCTCGCCCCAGAGGTTCTTCTTGCCGTTGGCCTGGGCCGCCTGGAACCCTGCCCCCATGTTGGTGGAGGGGGTGATCGGGTAGGCGCACGCCCCCTGGGAGATGTGGGTCTCCACCCAGACCACCGCCTCGGAGCCGTCCGCGGTGGCCGGGATGCCGGGGTAGCGGCGGGCCTCGGTCATGAGAGTGCCGCCGTGCACCTCGAAGACAAGTTCAGAGCCGCGTTCATCGTCCGCTCGTGTCTCCCTGGTGCAAGGGGGGTGCCGGATCAGCAGAGGCTGGAGATCGTCAATAAATCATGGAGGTTCTGGAGGGTCCTGACAGGAAGCTAGAGCGGGCACTGGTGCGCGGCTGTCCCACCTGGGGCCGAAGTTCCCCAACCGCCGGGTCAACTGGCCAGGATCAGTCCGGTGCACCTCACCTCCCTGTCTCTACCGGCCGCGCGGATCGTGAAGGTGAACTCGCCCGATCCGACGCTGCCTTCGATGCGGATCGGCGCCCCCTGCTGGAAGATCAGTGGGTTCTCCGTGTGCGTGAGCTCTCCTTCCAGCTCGACGGCGGAGCCGACGAAGTGGCCCTTGGTGACGCTCGCCAGGCAGACCGTGGAGGCGCGGACGCCGTCGCGGCCCGTGTAGCCGTTGACGGTATTGGCGGTCCCCCGGGGGACCACCCTCGTGGCGCCCTCGGCAAAGCCTGGCAGGTCCTGCGTCGCCACGCCGACGTGCGCGGTCATCACCCGTCCGATCCACCCCTCCGGGGTCTCCGCGGCCCAGCCGAAGACATGGTCGTAGATCGGCCCCCTGGGGGGCTCAATACCGGTGAAGACCACGATCCTCCCCGACTGGGCGCCCGCCCCACCGGGTCGAAGCAGAAACGCCGATACCGGCAGGGCAGCCAGGGACCGAAGCAATTGGCGCCGTCCTACCCCTCTCCCCTCTCCTCCCATGTGGTCGCTCCTCCTGCGCCGGGCTTCCCGGCGAGCGCGTTACGCCGCCTTGCGGCGGCCGAGAATCCGCTTCGGAGGCCGTCCCCGGCGCGCCCGGCGGGCCGGGGCGAAGCGGCGGGGGGCCTGTTCGAAGGCCTCCCGGCACCGGAGGCTGCAGAAGTAGTGGTAGTGGTCCCGGTACCGGTAGACCGTCGTGGCCTCGCGCACGTCGAACGCGGCCCCGCAGACCGGATCCTTCTTCATGATGTGCCCTCCCGCTCCGCCGGCAGGCGCGCCGTCACCCTCCTACTCCGCCGGGCCGAGGGACCAGATCATCTCCGCGTGGTGGCGGTCGCCCTGATCGATCCCCCTCACCGCCAGGAAATCCCCTGCTTTGAGCTGGCCCAGGGGGATCCGCTCCCCCCGGAACTCTTCGCCGGCCCGTCTCACCTTGATCACCACCGTCGCCTCGCTCACGTGGACCCGGGTGAGGACGGGAGGCCCGACCCAGGCCCGCTCGTTGAGGGCCAGGACCCCGGAGGCAAGGTCCAGCGACTGCAGGACGCCGGCGTGGTGGATGGTGGGGTGCTCCCCCGCCACGGCGGGGCCGACCCCGATCAGCAGGGCGGCCAGGCCTCCCATGAGCCGCAGGTGCCGTCGCCGTCTCGCCACCGCCATCTTCTCCCCTCCCCTCAGTGACCGTGGTGGTGTCCAGCGGGGGCGTGGCCCCGGGCGGCCTCGCGCTGGACCGCGCTCAGGTAGGCCAGGAGGTCCGCCATCTCATTCCCCTGGAAGGTGGGCCGGGGGATGCCCATGGCCTGCATCAAGGCGGTCATGGTGGGGGAGTGGTTCCACATCATCCCCACCAGCTCGATCGGGGGATGGGGGTGCGACGTCTGGGCGAGCTCCGGACCGATCTTCCCGCCTTCGCCGTGAATGGCATGGCACCGGACGCACCCTTTCCGCTCGAAGACGAGCTTCCCCTTCTCGGGATTCCCCACCACCTCCAGGCTGTGGATGTAGGCCAGGAGATGAGCGAACTCGTCCCCCTTGAACTCCGGCCGCCGGATCCCCATCTCCTCCATGGCCTTCCGCTCCTGGACCGAGTGGTTCCACATGATGGAGGCCATCTGGTAGATGTTGTGGGTGTGCTGGATCTTCCCGAGGTCGGGCCCGACGGTACCGCCCTCCCCCTTGATCGCGTGGCAGTTGATGCACCCCTTCTTCTGGAAGAGCTGCTTGCCAACCGCCGGGTCCCCGACCTGGGCCTCCCTCATCGGGTGAGCCGGGGCCTGCCGGGCCGGCGCCTTCCGCTGGGCCTGGCCCTCGGCCTGGAGCCAGGTCAGCAGGAGGAGCAGAAGCCCGACCACTACCCCTGTGCCCCGGCGCTCAGCAATCAGCCTCACCCCTGGGTTCTCCTCCAGCCTCAAAGGCTGCAACCACGGTGCCACGCAAGGGGCAACAAAAAACGCCAATGGTTTCAGGGGATTGTAGGGTAGCCCAAGGGGGCTCTTCCCGGGGCGGACCTGCCCCACTGGGACACGGAGGTCCCAATAGGGGTTCGCAGCAGGGAATCAGGAACGTCACGACAGGCTAGCCTGCCCCTGTCGGCTGCCGGCGACACGGAGAGGCCGGCCGGCCCGGGCGAAGCACCAGGCCAAGGAGCATCCGGAAGATCACCTCGTAGGGGTCGCTCCCCGTCAGCAGCCCCCAGAGGATGCGCCCCTGGGCCTGCGCCCCGCTGGCGTCCCCCCGCTCCCCGGCGACGAGGATCGCGCCCGGCGCCGTCAGGAAGCGCCGCAGCAGCACGCCGGCCACCGCGAACAGCACCCGCCCGTACCGGTTGTCCCGCTGGATCCGCCGGCAGAGCGGGGCGTAGTGGCGCCGGAACGCCTCCGCCCCCACCCCGTGCCGGATCGCCGTCTCGGCCGCCTGCCGCGCCGTCGCCAGCGCCGTTCCCACCCCGTTCTTGTACAGGCGCGTCACCCCGGCGTCACCCACCGCGACGAACCCGTCGTCGAAGAGCGGCCGCCCCGGCCCGACGGCGATCCGGGGACGGCAGCCGCAGACCTGGCGGCTCCCCTCGGGGAGGAGCTCCCGCACCTCGTCCAGCGCCAGGAACTCCCCGATGGCCCGGCGCCCGAGCCCTCGCCCCAGGAGGCAGACGCTCACGAAGGCGCCCTTCGGGACGAGCGTCCCGAAGAGGACGGGGGCCGTACGCGGCAGAAAGACATGGATGGCCGACCCCAGCCGACCCCGCACCTCCGCCTCCCCCACCAGCACCTCCCCCTGCGCCATGCTCTCCGTCGGCGGCGGCACGTACGGGGTGCCTCGGATCTCCACCCCGCCGCCGTTGACCCCCGTGGCCAGGACCAGGAGGTCGGTCATGTACAGGTCGCTGGGCGTCCGCACCCAGCGGAGCGGCCGGGCCGAGATCTCCACCACCCGCTCCCGCACCACGCGGGCGCCCCGGCG
>Ga0137796_10000519_pt1 | contig 23457 bp, 25 predicted proteins | sample OV2TP3_FD_97704 | JGI IMG/M metagenome (GOLD analysis project Ga0137796, IMG submission 97704) | reverse complement strand
ACACGCGGAGGCGATCCGAGGGGCTCATGCGCGCGGCCTCACGATAACAAACCCGACCGGTGCCGTCAACACGGTGTCAGACACTTTTCCCGCTTTGAAAAGTGTCTGACACCTTTTAGTCGCCGGCGAGGCGGTGCTTGATGGTGGTGCCGCGGACGAGGTAGTAGACGTCCTCCGCGATGTTGGTGGCGTGATCCGCCACCCGCTCGAGATGCCGGCCGACGAGGATCAGATCCACCGCGCGCGTGATGGTGTCAGGGTCTCGGGTCATATAGGTCAGCAGCTCCTGGTAGATTTGATCGTTGAGCCGGTCCACCTCATCGTCTCGCCGGCAGACCGCTCGGGCGCGCTCGGCATCTTGATTGACAAACGCATCCAGGGCGTCTTTGAGCATCTGCTGGGCCAGCGCCGCCATCTTTGGAATGTCGATGAGCGGTTTCAGGAGCGGAGCGGTCAGCAGCTCCAGCGTCCGCTCGCTGATGTTGACCGCCTGATCGCCGACCCGCTCGAGGTCGTTGACGATCTTGAAGACCATCGCGATGAAGCGCAGGTCCTTGGCTTCCGGCTGGTAGCGGGCCAGCAGGCTCAGGCACGCTTCCTCAATCTCCACCTCGTGCCGATTGATCGCGATGTCATCCTTGATCACGGCCCGGGCGATTTCGGCCTGCCGGTCCACGAGCGCTTTGACGGCCTTGCCCACGGACTGCTCCGCGATCCCGGCCATGCTCAGCAGCCGCTCCTTGAGGCTCCTCAACTCCTCGTCAAACCGGCGTTCCATCACCCCACCACCTGCCGGTGGCCCCGCCACATGGCGGGGCCGTGGCCGGCCTCAGCCGGAAGAGCCCGCACCCCGGCCAAGGCGGTGCCACCCTCAAGCAACCTCCCCTCCAAGTGGAAGGACCCAGGCATGAACCACACCTGTGACATGGCACCGCCTCCGGCAGGTGGTGGGGTCATCAGCCGAACCTCCCCGTGATGTACGCTTCCGTCCGCGGATCGCTCGGATTCGTGAAGAGCCAGCTCGTGGGCCCAAACTCCACCAGCTCCCCGAGCAGCAAAAATCCGGTGACATCCGACACCCGAGCGGCCTGCTGCATGTTGTGGGTCACGATGGCGATCGTGTAGCGCGCCTTCAGCTCATGCAGCAGCTCTTCAATGCGCCCCGTGGCGATGGGATCCAGCGCGGAGCAGGGCTCATCCAAGAGCAGCACCTCGGGCTCGAGGGCCAGCGCCCTGGCGATGCACAGCCGCTGCTGCTGCCCGCCGGAGAGGGTCAAGGCGCTTTTGGCGAGGTGGTCCTTGACCTCATCCCAGAGGGCGGCCTTCCGCAGGCTGGCTTCCACCTGCGCGTCCAGCCGCCCGCGCTCATGAACTTGGCACAGCCGCGGCCCGTAGGCGACGTTCTCGTAGATGGATTTGGGAAACGGGTTCGGCTTTTGGAACACCATGCCCACCCGGAGCCGGATCGGGATAGGGTCCCCCCCAGCCGTGTAGAGATCCTCGCCCTTGAGGAGAATCCGCCCGCTGATCCGGAAATCCGGAATGAGGTCGTTAATTCTGTTGAGGCATCTGATCAGCGTGCTCTTGCCGCATCCGGACGGCCCGATGATCGCCGTGACGCGGCGTTCAGGGATCGCCAGCGTCACCTTCCGAATGACGTGGAGGGCCCCATACCAGCAATCCAGCGCCTGAATCTCGAAGGCCGTTGGTTCCATCCCTACCACAGACGGCCTCACAGGTACAGCCGTTTCTGAAACCGCTGGCGCACATAGACGGCGATCCCGTTCATCACCAGGAGCACCACCAACAGCACGATGATCCCCGCCGCGGCGTTGACGAAGAACCCCTTCTGAGGCCGGGACACCCAGTTGAAGATTTGAATAGGGAGCGCTGTAAAGGGCGCGGTCAGGCTGTCCGGAAGGAACGCGATGTAGGTCAACGCCCCGATGGTGATGAGCGGCGCGGCTTCTCCGATCGCCCGGGAAAACGCCAGGATCGACCCGGTGAGGATCCCGGGAAGCGCCAGGGGCAGCACCTGGTGCCAGATGGTCTGCCAGCGGCTCGCCCCGAGCGCATAGGAGGCTTCCCGGATCGAGACGGGGACCGCGCGCAGGGCTTCCCGCGTCGCGAGGACGAGGATGGGCAGCACCAACAGCGCCATCGTCAAGGCGCCGGCGAGGAGGCTGCGCCCCAAGCCCAGGGCCCGCACAAACACCTGCAGCCCCAGCAGCCCGTACAGGATCGAGGGCACCCCCGCCAGATTGGCGACGTTGACCTCGATCAGCCGCGCCATCCAGTGGGTCTTGGCGTACTCTTCCAGGTAGATGGCGGCCCCGACGCCGAGCGGGAGGGCCGCGGCCGCCGTGAGGAGCATCAGGGACGTCGTGCCGACGAGGGCGGAGAGGATGCCGGCCTGCTCAGGCTTCCGGGAAGGAAAGCTGGTCAGAAATGGCCAGTTCAGCCGAGGCCAGCCGTCAAGGAGCGCGTCGATGAGGAGGACCGCCAGCGCGCCGAGCGCCATCGCCAGAGCCGCCACGGCCATGGCCCGGAAGAGCCGTTCCCTGCTCCGGGATCCTGCCACCGTGCGTCTCATGCGTATCGCTCCCGAACGCGCTCCCGCAGCCACAGGCTGACGAGGTTCAGCCCCAGCGTGCCCAGAAACAGCGTCATGCCGACCGCGAAGATCGTCTTGTACTCGATCGTGCCGGTGGGGGTGTCCCCGAGGCTGATCTGCACGATGTAGGCGGTCAGCGTCTCAACCGGGACGAGCGGATTGAGCGTCAGCCGGGGCTGCTGTCCCGCCGCAATCGCGACGATCATCGTTTCTCCGATGGCCCGCGACACGGCCAAGAGAAGCGAGGCGGCGATGCCGGAGCACGCCGCAGGCGCCACGACCCGCCAGGCCACCTGCAGGCGGGACGATCCCAGGGCGTAGGCGGCTTCCCGCAGGCTCTGCGGGACCGCATACATCGCGTCCTCGCTCAGGGAGGAGACCATCGGGATGATCATCAGGCCCATGACCAGCCCGGGGCTGAGCGCGTTGAACCCGGCAAGCTGCGGGATCACCTGTTGAAGGAGCGGCGTCACGAAGAGCAGCGCAAAGTAGCCGTAGACCACCGTGGGGATGCCGGCGAGAATCTCAAGCAGCGGCTTGACCGCCCCACGGACCTTGGCCGACGCAAACTCGCTGAGATAGATCGCGCTCAGCAACCCCGCCGGCATCGCGACGAGGATCGCAATCGCCGAGGTCAGGACCGTCCCGGCCACCAGCGGCAAGATCCCGAAATGCTTGTCGACGAACAGCGGCGTCCACTGGGGGTCGGTGAGAAACTGCGCGAGCGGCACCTCGCGGAAGAAGGCGACGGTCTCGACGATCAATACCGCCACAATGCCGCCGGTGGTCAGCACGGACACGGCCCCGCAGAGGAACAAGGCGCCTCCGATCGCCTGCTCCATGAGGCGTCCCTGACCGCCCCGCAGACGCGTGGTCGCGGACATCGGCTGGTCTACTTTCCCAAGATCGTTTCCAGCTTCACGCCGACCGTGGCGCCTTTGCCGCCGAAGAGCGACCCGGTCTTGCGCTGGGCGAACCGCTTCGCGGCCAGCTCGTAGACCGATTCCGGGAACGCGATGTAGCCGACCTCCTCCACGAGCGCGCGCCCGCCGGTGAGGTAGAACCCCACGAAGGCCTGCACCTCCGGCCGGTCCGCCGCCTGCCGGTTGATATAGATGAAGATCGGGCGGGCGAGCGGCTGGTAGGTACCTTTCACGATGTTCTCATAGGCGGGAAGGACCGGCCCTTCGCCGTTCGCGGCATTTTCATCATCAACGGCCACCAGCTTCAACCGGTCCTTGTTCTGCTCGTAGTAGGCGACGCCGAAGTAGCCCAGGGCCATCGGATCCGTCGCGATCCCCTGGACCAGGACATTGTCGTCTTCGCTGGAGCTGTAATCGCCCCGGCTCGCCTGGGCCTTTCCGACAACCGCCTCGGTGAAGTAGTCGAACGTGCCGGAGTCCACCCCTGGGCCGAACAGGTGGATCTCCTGCTCCGGCCAGCCGGGGCGGATTTGGCTCCACTTGGCCACCCTCCCTTGCGCGGCCGGCTCCCACAGCGTCTTCAGCTCCTTCACCGTCATGCGCTCCGCCCAGGCATTGGAGGGATGCACCACCACGGCCAGCCCGTCAAACGCGACCGGCAGCTCGATATAGGCGATGCCGTTCTTCCCGCAGAGGTCAGCTTCCGACGGTTTGATGGGGCGGGAGGCGTTGGAGAGGTCGGTTTCCCCGGCGCAGAACTTCTTGAACCCGCCTCCGGTCCCCGAGATCCCCACGGTCACCCGCGCGTTGCGATGCTGCTTCTGGAACTCCTCGGCGACGGCCTCGGTGATGGGGTAGACGGTGCTTGAGCCATCCGCCGTGATGAGCGCCGCCGCCCATGCCGGCTCAACGAAGCCCGCTAAGAGCGTCAACGCCAGCACTCCTCGCATCCAGGTCATGTCACACCTCTCCGTCAGGTTAAAACTTCGTCAGCCAGTCGACTTGGAGTCGGTCGACGCCGGCATCCGTCCCGTCGATCTCCTCCGTGACGAACCACTTGAATCCGAGCGTCGAGTTGTTCAGCGTGCCGAGCGTCGCGTAGTAGACGTGGCCGCTGCGGTCGGTGCCGCCGCTCGCCCCGAAGTCCGAGTCCGCGAACAGGCCGAAGACCGCGTCCGACTCCAGCCGCTGGTAGGAGTAGCCCGCCTCCCAGGCCATCGGCTTGTCGGCCGTGCCGACCTTGAAGCCGAGCTGAAAGCCCTCGTCGTCATCGGCGATCGCGACGTTCTTCACGTAGTCCCCGTGCAGCCGGATCGGCAAGCCGACCAGCTTGGTGTTCGCCTCGCCGGTGACGTTCAGCTCGTTGTAGTCGTAGTCGTTCCTTGGGACAAACCGGAAGGGCGCCGAGGCCCCTGAGACGGTGCCGGTGTTGCCGAACGCGCTGCTCTCATGGACGTCCACGCCGTTTTCCAGGTTCGCGTAGTCGTAGTAGCCCACCGCGCCCTTGAGGGTCAGCGCGTTCAGCCACTCCGCCTCCGCACCGGGCGCGACCGCCCAGGTCGCGCCGCCCTGGCCGCCCCACAGCGTCGGGTCGCCGCCGTTGGCGCCCAGCTCCTCAAGCGGGAACACGCCGCCGGCGAGAAACCCTTTCACCGGGCCGGCCGCAGCGGCCAACGACACCGCGGCCCCTTCAAAGGTCAGGTCGCCGTCCCACACCATCGGGGTGCCGTAGAACGGGTTCTCGAACTTGCCGCCCCAGGCGGTGAGAGGCATCGCCTCCAGGGGGGTCCCAACCGTCGTGACTTTGAGGTAGGCCTGGTCGATGAACACGTCCTTCTTATCGAAGCTGTCCGAGGCGCTTTGGTTGGTCGAGATCGGATCGGTGTTGGTGCCGGTGGCGATCCGGAACCCGGCCTCGAGCTGGTCGCTGACCTTGGCCTTCGCGCCGACGCGCAGGCGGCCGCGGGAGCGGTTGCGCGTCTTCGTCGCGCTCGTCGTCTGGTCGCGCCAGAAGTGCTCCGAGCGCAGGCGCATGTCGCCGGAGATCGTGAGGCTCTGCGCCCATCTGGGGACGATTTCCTTGGCTAGCTGCTTGTTGCCGGCGTCCTTGAACTCGGCCATCTCGCCTCGCAGATCAGAGGCTTCCTGATGGGTCAACACGCCCTTCTCCACCAGCTTGTCCAGCAGCAGATCCACCTCCACGCCCGCCCAAGCCGCTCCCGGAAAGCCCATCGCAGCCACCAGCCCCACCGCGCACCAGGACCTCCATCCCCGCATCGGTATCAGCCTCCGTTGCATCGCTCCATCGCTGTCCCGCTCGACCGCGTTCGGAAGCAAGTCTACGGGGAGCGTGTCAGGATGGTATGAGGGGGGCGTAAGGTTTCTGTAAAACCGGAAGGAGACGAGAACGCGCTAGGAGGCGAGCGGGATCGTGAAGGAAAATGCGGCGCCGTGGCCCACGCGGCTCTGCACGGAGACCGCGCCGCCGTGGGTTTCCACGAGATGCTTCACAATGGACAGCCCTAAGCCGGTGCCGCCCAACTCGCGGGAGCGCGCCTTGTCCACGCGATAGAAGCGCTCGAAGATGCGGGGCAGATCCTGCGCCGGAATGCCGACGCCGGTGTCCGACACGGTGACCTTGGCCCAGGGCGCCTCGCGAACGGCCGAGACGGTGATCGTGCCGTTCTCCACGTTGTACTTGACGGCGTTATCGGCCAGGTTCGCGAGCACCTGGCGCAGCCGATCAGGATCCGCCCGCACCACCAGGCCGGCAGGCACCTCGCACGCGGCGGTGAGCCGCCGTTGAGTGATCCCCGCCTGCAGGGACGCCAGGACTGACTCGACCAGCGGCTTCAGCTCCACGGCCGACAGCTTGACCGGCACCGCCTGCGACTCGATCTGCGAGAGCGATAACAGGTCGTCGATCAGCCGCGAGAGGCGGTTGGCGTCTTCGTCGATGAGCCGCACGAAGCGGCGGCTGCTCGCGGCATCATCCACCGCCCCGCCCAGCAGGGTCTCGGTCAGGCCGCGGATCGAGGTCAGGGGGCTTTTCAGCTCGTGCGACACATTGGCCACGAACTCCCGGCGAAGCTGCTCATACCGGTGATGCTCGGTGACATCCTGCAGCACAAGCACGGCGCAAGGTCCTGCCGGACCGCAGCCCTGGCACGGAACGCCGTGGACCCGGAGGATGCGCTTTTCGGGCTGCAAGAGCGTCAGATCTTTTGTGATCCATTGACGCTGCGCAAGCAGATCGCGGGCCAGCGCCTGAAGTCCCGGGTGCCGCGCGATCTCGATGAACCGCTGGCCGATGCCTTCGTCCGGCGCCCATCCCAACAACCTGCGCGAGGCCGGATTCATCAAGAGCACGCGGCCTTGGGCATCGACCGCCACGACCCCTTCCGCCATGCTCTCCAGAATCGCCCTGGCCTGGTTGCGCTCGGTCGTCAGCGCGTCGATATGCCCGCCGATCGCCTCCGCCATCGCCCCGAGCGCCGTCCCCAGCTCATGGACCTCCCGAACCGGCGCCGCAGGCGGCTGGCGGGTCAGGTCGCCGGTCGCGTAGGCGCGGGCGACCTGGGTCAGATCGCTGAGAGGCCTGGTGATGCGACGGGCCAGCCACGCGCCCAGGACGACCGCCAACAGCAACCCCACGATCAGGCTTGAGGTCACCGCTCGCCTGATCTCCCGGCGCAGCTCGCCGATCTCCGTCACGGAAACCGCCAGCCGCAACACCCCTGGCAGCGCGGGGGATTCGCCAAGCGGCAGGGCGACGTACAGCATCGGGAACCTCACCGTCGTGCTGTACCGCAGGCCCGTGCCGAGCCCGCCGGCTAAAGCCGCCTGCACCTCCGGGCGGCCCCGGTGGTGTTCCATCAGGCGGACAGAGGCCTCGGTCTGTTCGGAATCGCCCAGCACCCTGCCCGCCGGATCGATGACGGTCACCCGGCAGCGCGCCCTAGCGCCGAGTGCGGCCGCCACAGGCTGCAGCGCCTCAATGGTCGCGGACGCCGCGAGGGCTTGTTGCACGTCCGGCTTCATGACCTCGGCGAGCCGGACGAGTGACTGGGTGCGGTGCGCAACCGCCCGGCGCTCCAACGCGCGGCTTGCCAGCACACCGCCAGCCAAGATGACCACCGCCACGGCCGCGATGACCGTCACGAACGTCTTCCGATAGAGCGTGGGCCGTTGGGGGGCGCGCTTATTCATCGAGGACGAAGCGATAGCCGGCGTTCTGCACCGTCACGATCCGATCCGCCACCGGCTTCAGCTTCTTGCGCAATTGGCTGATGTGCAGGTCGACGGTCCGCGTCTGGATCTCGACGGCCCGGTCATAGCCCCAGACCCGCTCGAGGAGCGCTTCGCGGCTGAGCACGCGCCCCTCAGCCTGGATCAGCGCTTTCAGCAGGGCAAACTCCTTCGAGGTCAGCTCAACCGGCCTGCGCTTCACCGTCACGGTGTGCCGGCCCCAGTCCACATGCAGGTCGTTGAACTGGAACAGCTCCGGCTCCTCTGGGGGATGCCTCCGTCGGAGGATAGCCTTGATGCGGGCCACCAGCTCCTTCGGGCTGAACGGCTTCGTCACGTAATCATCTGCGCCCATCTCCAAGCCGAGCACCTTGTCCGTCTCCTCGGATTTGACGGTCAGCATGATGACGGGGATCTGCCGGGTCGCCTCCTCGCGCTTCAGGAGACGGCAGACCTCCAGGCCGTCCACTTCCGGCAGCATCCAGTCGAGGAGGATGAGATCGGGCAGCTCGCGGCGGGCCAGCTCCAGCGCTCTGGCGCCATCGGAGGCCACCAGGGTGCGGAAGCCTTCTTTCTCGAGGGTGTATCTCACTGCTTCGACGATGTTCTTTTCGTCGTCGACGATCAGGATATTCGCGCTCCCCATGGCAGCATGATACCAGAAAGCACAGGTGTCAGACACCTTTCCCGCTTTGTGCTACAATCAACCGACATGCCGGCCATCCAGTATCGCGCGACCGTCGAACGGGTCGACGTCCTGTCCTACAACGTCCGGGGGTTCCGCTTCAAGCTCGTCGAGCCGCCGACGCTGGCGTTCCATGCCGGGCAGTTCATCATCTTGAACGTCCCCCGCGACGGCAAGGTCGTCAAGCGCGCCTATTCGGTCGCCTCCCCGCCGCACGAGCCGCAGGCGGTCGAGCTGTGCATCCAGCACCTGGAAGGCGGCATCGCCTCGACGTACCTCTGGAAGCTGAAGGCGGGCGATCCGGTGTCGCTCTCCGGCCCCCACGGCACCTTCCTGCTGAAGGAGCCGCTGAACTACGAGCCGGTCTTTCTGGCCACCGGCACCGGGGTGGCCCCGTTCCGCGCCATGATCCGGCACCTCATCCATATCCAGTTCAGCCAGCCGATGTGGCTGCTGTTCGGCACGCGGTACGAGCACGGGCTGCTCTACGACTCGGAGTTCCGGTCGCTGGCCGCGCTGCGCCGCACCTTCCACTACATCCCGGTCGTCAGCCGGCCGAAAGAATGGCACGGCGAGACCGGCCACATCCAACAGACCTTTCAGAAACACCTCGCCGACTGGGCCAACAAAGAGATGTACATCTGCGGCTGGCTGGAGATCGTCCGGTCGATCGCCTCGGACCTTGCGGGCTTCGGCGTGCCCAAAGAGAAGATCCATTACGAGGAATGGACCTGACCCGATGAACAGTACCCTCGCAATGCGGAATTCGGAATGTGGAGTTCGGAATCAAGGGCGCGGTCATTCCGCATTCCGCATTCCGCATTCCGCATTCTCACGATGATTCAAACCTTGCGGGTGGGGCATACGCCGGACATGGATGACGCGTTCATGTTCTACGCCATCGCCAGCGGCGCAATCCCGATGGATGGGCTCGCCTTCGAGCATGTCATCGAGGACATCCAAGCGCTGAACCGGCGCGCCCTCCAGGCCGAGCTGGATGTGACCGCCATCTCGGCCGCCAGCTACCCCGTCCTGGCCAAGGACTACTGGATCCTCTCGGTGGGCTCCAGCGTCGGCCAAGGCTACGGCCCCGTGCTCATTTCCACCACGCCGAAAACCTCCGAGGAGCTCTCCGGCAGGCGGGTCGCGGTGCCGGGCCTGCACACCACGGCCTGCCTGCTGCTGCGGCTGGCGATCCCTGAGATCACGCCGGTCGAGATGCCCTTCGCGCAGATCCCTCAGGCGGTGTTGGACGGCTCGGTGGAGGCGGGGCTGGTGATTCACGAATGGCAGCTCACGTACCGGGATGCGGGCCTGCTGCCGGTGCTCGACCTGGGGCTGTGGTGGCAACAGCAGGTCAAGCTGCCGCTGCCGCTCGGCTTAAACGTCGTGAAGCAATCGCTGGGCAAGCCCACGGCCAAGCGGGCGGCGGGCCTGCTGCGCGACAGCATCCTGTACGCGTTCGCGCACCAGGAGGAGGCGCTGGCCTACGCCCTCACGTTCGGCCGCGGCACCGACCCCATCCGGGCCCGCCAGTTCATCGGGATGTACGTCAACGAAGAGTCGCTCATCCTCTCCACGCACTGCCGGGAGGGCCTCCGGACGCTGTTTGAGCTGGGCCATCAGGCCGGCCTGATCCCGCGCGTGCCCCGCCTGAGCGTCATCGAACCCCAAAAGCCGTGAAGCGTATTGGCGTGAAGCGTATAAGCGTATGGGCGTTGGACGAACAAGCAACGCGAATACGCTTCACGCTTATACGCTTCACGAGAGAGACTCAGAGGTAGGTTTTTCTGCGAAACACATCGACCGCGAGGTTCGCCACCCGATCCAGGAAGAGCGTGCCGTCCAGGTGGTCCACTTCGTGCTGGGCCACGATCGCCTCAAACCCGTCCAGATACACCCCGAACACCTTGCCGAAGCGGTCAAGCGCCGTGACGTGCACGCTGGTGGCCCGCTTCACGTTCCCGGTGAAGTCGGGGACGGAGAGGCACCCCTCCCGACCGATCTGCTCCCCCTGCGCATCGTCAACCTGGGGATTGATGAACACCAACAGCCCGTGGTGGCTGGTCACCTTCGGATGCCGGGCCGCCTCCATGACCGCCAGGCGAAGCCCGCGGCCCACCTGGGGCGCGGCCAGCCCCACGCAGCGCGGGTGCTGCCGCATGGTGCGGATCATCCCGTCGATGAGGCGGGCGATGGACACCTCCACCCGCTCCACCATTTCGGTGGGCCGCTTGAGGAGGGGGTCGGGAAAGCGGCGAATGACCAGCCTGCTCAGAGGACGTTCACCTCGGCCGGGCGCAGGCTGACCTCCACCCCGAGGCGCCTGGCCGCGGTGGCGAGCTGCCGTTCGAGTGACGCGATCGGGCGCGCCGGAGGGACTTCAACTTCGAGCAGCGTCAGGTACAGCGACGGCCGGCCGCGCCGGCTGCGGTGGGTGTGCACGTCGGTGATGTTGGCCCGGTTCCTCGCCAGGACGTCCGAGATCCGGTACACGATCCCCGGCCGGTCCTTGCCGTAGACCGAGATCAGGTAGGACCGGCCCCGCTTGCGGGGCCTGGCGGCCTCCTGTTTCGTCAACGGCTTGAGGTGGGCGGCCAGCCTCAGCCGGCGCGCCAGCGGCTCAAGCGCCCGTCGAAGCGACCGTTCGGTCATGGTCCCCGGGCCGGAGAAGATCAGCATGATGGCGAACTCGCCGGCCAGGCGGGTCATCGCCGAATCTTCGAGGTTACAGCCGTGTTCGAAGAGCGTCTTCGTGACCCCCGCCACGATCCCCGGGCGGTCCTGCCCGACCGCCGTGATGATCCACCTCCGCGCCATCTCGCCTCCAAAGGTGTCAGACACCTTTCCCGCTTTGAAAGGTGTCTGACACCTTTTCGACTTCAAAGCCCGCGTCCTCAATCATCCGGCGGGCCTCCTCGGCCTGCTGGCCTGGCGTCGTCAGGTAGCCTTCGACAAAGATCGAATTCGCCGGATAGAGTGCCAGCGCCTGCAGCGACCGCAGGTTGACCTCCCGGCCTCCCGCAGCCCGGATCTCGCTGGCGGGATTCAGAAACCGGAACAGGCAGAGGGCCTTCAGGCACTTCATCGGCGTCAGGAACGCGAAGTGGCCCATCGGGGTGCCTGGGATCGGGTGGAGGAAGTTGACCGGGATAGAATCCATCCGCAGCTCGCGGCAGGCAAAGGCCAGCTCGAGAATGTCCTCGTCGCGCTCGCCCATCCCGATGATGCCTCCGCTGCAGGTCAACAGCCCCGCCTTGCGGACGTTCTGCACCGTCGCGACGCGATCCTGGTAGGTGTGGGTCGAGCAGACCTCCGGATAGAACCGCTCGCTCGTGTTCAGGTTGTGGTTGACCCACCCGACGCCGGCCTCCTTCAGCTTCCGGGCCTGCGCCTCCGATAACAGCCCCAAGCAGACGCAGATCTCCAAGCGGGCCGCCTGCGTGATCGCGCGCGTCACCTCGCAGAAGCGTTCGATCTCCTCGTCGGTCGGGCCGCGGCCGCTCGCGACCATGCAGTAGCGCGTGGCCCCGGCGGCGGCGGCGCGGCGCGCCCCCTCCACCAGCTGCCCCTGGTCCATGAGCGGGTACTTGTCGATCGTGGCCGTGGAGAGGGACGACTGCGAGCAGTAGTGGCAGTCCTCCGGGCAGAGGCCGCTGCGCGCGTTCTGCAGGATGCAGATCTTGACCCGCTTGCCGAAGCGGGCCTTGCGGATCTCGAACGCGGCGCGCAGCGCGGGGAGGACCTCCTCATCCGGCAGCGCGAGGATCGCGCGGGCCTCTTCACGGGACAGCGGCTGCCCGCTGAGGGAGCGCTCGATCAACTCGTCCCACCGGATCGCCTCAGGGCGGGCTGCAAGCGATGGGGGGGTCATGCCGACACGGGCTCAAACACCCGGAGGACCTCGTAGAGGGTGGTGCGCTGCGCCGGGATGAAACCCGACTCTCGGATGAGCGTGATGACTTCCTCCACGGTGGTTGTGTTCACGAAGGCGGCGGCGGCGTGGACGTGTTCCTCGAACAGGGTCCCGCCGAAGTCGTCCGCCCCGAAGTGCAGCGCGATCTGCCCGGTCTTCTTGCCCTCGGAAAACCACGACGCCTGGATGTGGGGGACGTTATCGAGATAGAGCCGCGCGAAAGCGATCATCCGCAGGTACTGCGTCGGGCCGGCATGGCGGGGGATCGGCTTCTCCAGCGGCGTGTGGCCCGGCTTGAACGTCCAGGGCACGAACGCGGTGAACCCGCCGGTCTCATCCTGCAGGCGCCGGACGTGATCGAGATGCTCCAGGATGTCCTCGTCCTCCTCGATGTGCCCGAACATCATCGTCGCGGTGGACTTCAACCCCAGCCTGTGGGCTTCACGGTGCACGGAGAGCCACGCCTCGGCGCCGCCCTTCTTCGGCGCCAGGCGCCGTCGGATGCGATCCGACAGGATCTCCGCGCCGCCTCCGGGCAGCGTGCATTGGCCCGCCTCCCTCAGCCGCAGGAGCACCTCCCGGATCGGCAACCCGGAGACCTGCGCCATCGTCGTCACCTCGGAGGCGGTGAAGAAATGCGGGGTCACCTGGGGAAAGCGCCTGCGGGTCTCGCGCACGAGGCTGAGGTAGTACTCCAGCGGGAGCTGGAGGTTATGCCCGCCCTGCAGCAAGACCGTGGTCGCACCCAGCTCGACCGCGCGCTGCACCCTCTCCATCACCTGCTCCACCGTCAGCGTGTAGCCCTCCGGGTGGCCGGGCTTGCGGTAGAAGGCGCAGAACACGCAGTCGGTGACGCAGACGTTGGTGTAGTTGGGGTTGGAGTCAATGACGAAGGTGACGCGCGGCTCCGGGTGGAGGCGGAACCGGACGTGCGTGGCCAACTGCGCCAGCTCCAGCAGCTCGCCCCGCTGCCAGAGCCACAGGCCCTCCTCGCGCGTCAGGCGCGCGCCGGAGAGCGCCTTTTCCTCGATCGCCTCAGAACAGATGAGACTCATCGGCCCACCCACCGCAGCGTGCCGCTAGCCCGACGGGTCCTGCCTGCCCGGCAGGCAGGCCGCTTGTGCATCGCAAAAAGTGTCAGACACCTTTCGACCTGTCGTCTCGCATCGGGAAAGGTGTCTGACACCTTTTGAGCGACCGGGCGCACGCTGGGCGGCCGGAGCGATGCCGCGCACCGCAGGCGAGCCACCCCCGCAGCTGACGAACGCATCGATCCGACACGATCAGAGTAAGCGGTGTGCATCCACTAACATCTTGAACTGCCTGATCGCGTCCTCCTCCGGCTGGCTCAGGCGGTAGATGAAGCGGGATAGGTACGATGCCAGCTCCTCGGCCGGCACGCCGAGCGGCGCGGAGGCCTCCTGCGCCAGCTGCGGCAGCCTGCCGCTGTTGAGCGCCAGCGCCCGGCTTACGCCCCGCTCGATCGTGGTCTTCTCTTCAGGGCTCGCCTCTTTCCGGACGGCCCAGACCGCGAAGACAAACGGCAGGTGCTGCCACAGCCACCATTCAAACGCCAGGTCGATTTCGAAGGGATACTGCGCGTTCGCCTGCCGCATCCGCAGCGCCTCGTCTCCGATCAGCAGCAGCGCGTCGGCGTCTGCCCGGCGGCCGCGCTCATACGAAGCCGGCGCCAGACGGTAGCGGCGCTCGAGCAGCAGCCGCAACAGCACCAGGGTCGTTGACGTCTCTTCGGTGACCGCGATGACGGCCCCGTCGAGTTGGCGGATCGGCTTGCGGGAAAACAGGAGCGCGCTGCGGACGCGTCCACGCACCGCGATGCCAAAGGGGCCGATCCGCTCGAAGGCGCCCTGCAGCCGGAAGTAATCGGCCAGCGGCAACAGGCCGGCGGTCAGCTCGCCGCGCGCGGCCCGTTCCCCGAGCTCGCGCGGCACGCAGTCCACCAGCTCGTACCGCGCGCCCAGCGCCAGGTCCTTCAGGAACGGGGCGCTGTTAAGAAACGGCACTCGCGCAACGCGCGTGGTCGTCGTAGACGTGGAGGGTGTGATAGAGGCCATCGCGCTCAACCGGTGTGGCGCCGGATTCGCGGATCAGCTCCACCAGGCGGCCGCGGGTCAGGCTGACCGGGGAGGCGGCATCGGCCGCGTGCATGATGCGCTCTTCCCCGATCGTGCCGTCGAGATCATCCGCGCCGAAGTGCAGGGCCACGGACGCGATCTCTTCGCCCATCGTGACCCAGTACGCCTTGATGTGGGGGACGTTGTCGAGCAGCAGCCTCGCAACGGCGATGGTCCTGAGATCGTCCGTCGCCGGCGCCTGGCGCGCGACGAGCTGCGTTTTGCCCGGCTGGTAGGCGAGCGGGATGAAGCTCATGAACCCCGCCCCGCCCTGAAGGGCAGGGCCAGCCCCATGGGGCGGGGTGAAGCCGCCGGTCTCATCCTGCAGCTCGCGCAGCTTGAGCAGATGATCCACCCGCTCCTCGACCGTCTCCATGTGGCCGTAGAGCAGCGTGGCGTTCGTCGGGATGCCCAGCCGGTGCGCGATCCGATGGATCGAAAGCCATCGCGGGGCGCCGATCTTGAACGGAAACAGCGCCTTGCGCACCCGCTCGGAGAACACCTCGGCCCCGCCGCCCGGCAGCGCCGACAGCCCCGCCGCCTGCAGCTGCCGCAGGGCCTCCTCGACGCTCAGCCGGAACTTCTTCGAGAAAAAATCGATTTCCACCGCGGTCCAGGCCTTGATCTGGATCCGCGGGAAGCGGCCCTTGATCGCCCGGAGCATCTCCAGGTAGTGGTCCCACGGCCAGTCCGGGTGCAGCCCGCCGACGATGTGCACCTCGGACAGCTCCGAGTGGCACGTCTCCAGGATCTCCTCGATCGTCATCTCGTAGGCGTTGGGCCGGCCGCGCTTGGTGGCGAAGTCGCAGAAGCGGCACGAGAGCACGCAGATGTTGCTGGGGTTGATCTGGCGGTTGATGACGAAGTGGGCCCGGTCGCCCCAGCGCGCCCGCTTGGCCTGGTCCGCCAGCCGGCCGAGGCGGATGAGGTCGCGCGTCTCGAACAGCGCAAGGCCCTCCTCGCGGGTCAGCCGCTCGTGCTGCTGGAGCTTGTGCGCTATGCGCTCCAGTATTGATGCCATCGCTCGTCTACGCGCTTGATAATGGCCGGATCCATCACGATCGGCTCAGGATAGCCCGGCTTGAAGGTCGCGTCGATCCCGAGGCAGCCGCGGGGCACCGCCCATGCCCCGCGCAGCTCGGTCGTTGAGAAGATGACATCCCGCGCGGGGTCGAACCGCGTGAAGAGGCCCCAGAGCAGGCTCTCGCGGTCCCCCAGGTCAACGTCCGGACTGACCGCCGCGATCAGCTTGACTGCGGCAAGCGCCGGTGATGCGACCAGCGCGGCCACCACGTCCCGTCCTTCGCCTGCCACCTGCACGGCGAGCAACGTGCTGTCGAGGAGGCGCGCATGCCGGATGCGGGGATGGAGCGAGCAGGCCTGGGCCTCCGTCACCAGCACCGTCGCCGCGGCGCTCGGCCCCCCCTGCCGGGTGGCGTCGAGCACCATCTTGCTGCCCAGGTTGAGCGTGAAGCTGGTGAAATCCAGCGTATCAAAAGGCACCCCCGGAAGCAAGAGGAAGTCCTTCGACGGATCGAAGTGCTCCCGGATGGCGCGCAGCACGGCGCTGAAGTCGCGCGCATCCACGTCCGCGTCCACCAGCACCAGGCACTTGGTGAGCGCCATCTGCCCGGTGCCCAAGAGCCCCAGCGCCGTCTTCATCCCTTCCTTGCCGAACCGCTCATCGACCGACGCCACCGCCAGGCTGTGGAAGCCGGCCTCATAGTAGGCCCAGAGATCCTTCAGCTCCGGATGGATCAGCCGGATCATGGGCAGCAGCATCTCCTGGACCGCGTTGCCGACGTAGCGGTCTTCCTGGGGCGGCTTGCCGACCACCGCGGAGAGGTAGACCGGATTGGCCCGCCGCGTGACGGTGTGCACCCACATGACGGGAAACGGCGCCGGATGGGAGTAGTGGCCGAAGTGGTCGCCGAACGGGCCTTCCGGCATCCGCTCATCAGGGGGGACGATGCCCTCCAGCACGATCTCCGCCTCCGCCGGCACCGCGGTCAGCTTCGTGCGGCCGCAGACGAGCGGAACCCGCCGCCCGCGGAGAAAGCCGGCGAAGGCGAGCTCGTCCACCCCTTCCGGCAGCGGCGCCACGGACGCGAGATAGAGGAGAGGATCGCCGCCGATGACGATCGCCACGGCCAGCGCCTTGCCCTGTTGCTCCGCCTTCCAGTAATGGAAGCCGCCGCCTTTCTGGATCTGCCAGTGCATGAGGACCCGATCCGATCCGACCACCTGCATCCGGTACAGCCCCAGATTTCTCACATCGGTCTCCGGATCGTGCGTGAGGACCATGCCGCAGGTGAGAAACCGGCCGGTATCCTTCGGCCAGCACTTCATGATCGGCAGCCGCCCAAGATCGACCGGCTCTTCGATGACCTCCTGGCAGACGGCGCGTCGCCTGCCTACCGGCCAGGCAGACACCCGCCGGGGCGGCATCGCGAGGACGCGCCCTACCGTGCGCCACTCGTCCAGCAGCTTCTTCGGACGGGGCGGCATCACGGCCTCGATGAGCCGTTTCAGCTCAGCGCCGACCTCCTGCGGGGAGCGTCCCAGCGCGAGCTCGATGCGCGTGTCGTTGCCGAGGAGGTTGATGGCGAGCGGGACGTCGGATCCGGCGATACGCTCGAAGAGCAGCGCCGGCCCTGCCTCCTTCACGACGCGCGCGGCGATCTCGGTGATCTCCAGCTCCGGGTCCACCTCGACGCGCACCCGCGCCAGCTGCCCTTCGCGTTCCAGCAATGTTAGAAACGTCTGTAAATCACTCATAGCAAAATTGGGACCGTTTCTATTTTTCCATCGGGAGCCTGCAGAAAAATAGAAGCGGTCCCAATTTTCATTCGAGGGCTTCAGGTTTCCAGGCGAGCGCCGTCTCCACCCCCAGCAGGCTGAGGACCTTCGCGTTGAACTGCTCCACCATCTCGTCGATGGTCTGCGGCTTGTGGTAGAACGGCGGCGAGATGGGCATGACGATCGCGCCGGCCTGAGACAGCTTGTGCGCCTGCTCGAGATGGATGCTCGACAGCGGCGTTTCCCGCAGGCAGACGATGAGCCGGCGCCGCTCCTTGAGGGCCACCCCGGCTGCGCGCGTGAGCAGCGTGTCGGCCAGCCCGCAGGCGACCTTCGCCAGCGTGGAGACCGAGCACGGGATGATGACCAACGCATCAAACGGCGTCGAGCCGGAGGAGAACGGCGCCGCGAGATCCTCGTCCGAGAAGCTTTTCTTCACATGCTCCGCCAGATGGTGCTCGGTTAAGCCGGTTTCCTCCTTGAGCACATACCGGCCCCACTTCGTCAGGATCAGGTACTTCTCCCCCGGGCACCGCCGCAAGAAATCCACCCCAAAGACGGCCCCCGACGCTCCCGTCATGCCCACCACGATTCGCATGGGACCCTCCACGTGTTCACTGAGCAAGCGTCAGACCAAATACTAAAAACCCCAGGATGCTATTCAAGCGAAAAAAGGCGAATTCGGCATTGCGAGAGGCAATGGCGTGTTGCCAGAGCAACAGGGCGCCGATGGCGGCAAGCCACGCCAGGGCCAGCGGCGTGCGAAGGCGGCCTGCCCACAACAGCACAAGGCAGGCAAAGGCGGCGGCATGCCATGCTGCCGCAACGCAAAGCGCGCTGCGCTTGCCCAGCGCGACCGGCAGCGAGTGCAGACCGGCTGCGCGATCGAACGCCTCATCCATCGTGGCGTAGATGATGTCGAAGCCGGCGACCCACAGCACGGCAAACAGCCACAGCCAGCCGACTTCGCTCAAGCCGGCCAGCGTCCGCGACATGGCGAGCCAGCCGCCGAGCGGCGCCATCGACCAGGCCAGGCCCAGCCCCAGGTGCGACAGCGAGGTGAAGCGCTTCAGATACGGATAGATGACAAAGAGCGCCGCTGGGATCGGCGCCAGCCACAGGCAGATCGGGGCGATCGCCCAGGCGCTGGTCGCGTAGAGCAGCCCGGCCATGGCGACGACAGCCCACGCCTCGCCGCGCCGCATGGCGCCCCGGGGAAGCTCCCGGCGCTGCGTGCGCGGGTTGCGGGCATCGAGCTCAGCGTCAATGAGTCGATTGAGCCCCATCGCGACGACCCGTGCGCCAACCGCCGCGAGGAGGATGAGCGCAGCCAGCGCCGGGGTCAGGCTGCGGCTTGGGTGCAGCAGCGCTCCCGCAAAGATGAGCGGCAGCGAGAAGACCGTATGCTCCAGCTTGAGGAAGCCGGCGTAAACCTTGAGGCGATCGGCTAAAGGACTAATGGAATGTAGGGAGCGAGCTTGAGCGCAACCGGCACGGCCACCCCGACGAGCTGGAGCGCGCCGCGGGCCGTATAGCCGACGGTGTTCACAGCGCCTTGCAGGGCCCCAGTGACCGTCCCGATGACCGGCGGGCCGCTCAGCGTTCCGGAGAGCACGCTGACGGGAAGCGACAGGACGGCGCTGAGCAGATCCGCCAGGGCCCCGGAGAGGCTGGCTTCAGCCTTGGGGGCCGGCGCCCCAACGACCAGCACGACCGCCACCCCGCAGACCCACACAGGTGTCAGACACCTTTCAAAGCGGGAAAGGTGTCTGACACCTGTTCTCGGCGGTTGTCCCCGGTTAGCCGCCATAGTGCCAGCCGGTGTCCAGGAGCGTGAGGGCTGGCTCGTCGCGCCGCACGCCGGCTTCCACGACCTCCCCGATCACGATCGCGTGGTCGCCGAGCTCATTGGCGATCTCGCGGACCTCGCACTCGACATAGGCGATGGCCTCCTCCAGCAGCGGAGCGCCGGTCTTGCCCGGCCGGTGCCGGACTTCCTTGAGTTTTTCCCCGACCACCGTCGCGGGCTTGACGAAGTGCTCGGCCACCGCCTTCTGGTCCTTGCCCAGGATGTTGACGGAGAAGACGCCATCCGCCTTGATCATGGCCAGTGAATGGGAATCCTTCTTGATCCCGACGGCGACAAGCGGGGGGGTGAACGACACCTGCGTCAGCCACGTCGCGGTGAACGCGTTGAGCTGCGCGTCCTGCTTCACGCCCACCACGTAGACCCCGTGCGGGATCTTGCGCAGCGCCGTCTTCTTCGCTTGGAGGTCCATCGCCTCAGAAACCCCCGGCACTTTTCCACAGGATCGGCTCCATTCGAACCGGCAAAGTGCCTGGCACTTTTAGGCTTTTAGGAAGTGGAGGGTGCGCTGCCAGGCCGCGGCCGCATCCTGGGCTCGGTAGCCGTCAGGCCTGGTGTCGTTAAAGAACCCGTGCGCCGCTTCCGGATAGACACAGACCTCGATCGGCTTGCCGAACTTCTCCCGCCCCTGCCGCAACAGCTCCACTTCCTGCTTGGTCACCCACGCATCCTGCGCCGGATAATGGTAGAGCACCGGGCATAACAGGTACTCCAGCGTCTCCAGCGGCGGAACCTTCCCGTAGAACGCGACGGCCGCTTTCAGGTCGGAGTTGTGGGTCGCCTGCGTGAGGGCGAAGGTGCCGCCCATCGAGAAGCCGACGATGCCGACCGCGAGCGGATCGACCCCGCGCTGCTCCTTCAACCACGTCGTGCCGGCGTTGAGATCCCGCAGCACCCATTGGGACGCCAGGGCGTTCAGAAGCCGCGCGGCTTCAGCCGGATCCGAGGTGGCCTTGGAGCCGAGGCGCGCGTAGAGGTCCGGGGCGAACGCCACGAAGCCGGCGTCGGCGAACCGGCGGGCGAGGTGCTTGATGTGGTCGGTCAGCCCCCACCACTCGTGGAGGATGATGACGGCGGGCGAGCCGCGCGGCCGGGCGGGGCGGATCGGCTCGACGAGGAAGGCCGGGATGATGGTGTGGTCGCTGGCGAACTGGACGGTTTCCGAGGCCACGGCCACCGCGGTCATCCGCCCAACGCCTTGAGAATGCCTGACATCGGCTGACGCACGCACGTGAAGATGGGCGTGTCGCGCAGGGTGTACGTGCTGGCTTTCGTCTCCCGCAGCTCCTGGACGAGGTCAAGAAAGTCCTGCGGCGTGTCGGTCTCGAAGGCCACGACGAACTCCTGATCGTCCAACCCGAACGAGTAGGTGGTGTGCAGGCGCACCGAGGGGTACTTGTTGCCGATCTGGATGTGCTCGTCCATCATCGCCTGGCGCTGCTCGAACGGCAATTGGTACCAGCCGCGCGTCTTCACGAAGGGATAGACGAACAGGTACGTGCCGTTGGCCGGCGTGATGAACCGGCGGCGGTCCTGATGCTCGGGATCCAGCTTGTCCACGTACGTCGAGCGCTTCGTCATCGACAGGTAGGTGTAGGGCGTTGAGAGGTAGCCGGCCAGATCGGTTTGCTGGATCGCCCCGGCCATCTCCGACAGCTCCTCGAGGCTGGTGCCGACCCGCCAGATGAGGAAGTCCACGTCGGCCTTCATGCCCGCCAGCGAGTAGGTCAGCACCATGAGCCTCTTGGCCCAGGCGGCCACCACCCCGCGCAGCTCATCCGCCTGCCGCCGCCGGGTCATGGCCGGCAGCCTGCGCCAGGCCGGATCGATCCGATAGAACGCGAAGCTCACGAGCTGCCTGGCGTCCGCCGCCGGGGTCGGGGCCGTCTGCTGCGGCGCGGACTTTGTCGTTGTGGTTGTCATCCCACCACCTGCCGCGGCTGCGCCTGTGGCGCAGCCCTTCATAGATGGGATCATATCAACCGCTGGTACGCCTCGACGGGCAGCTTCCACACGGCCACGCCGCAGAACCGGTCGCCCTCCGGGCAGAACGGCGCCAGATTCGCCTGCGCGCGCGGCCAGCACGGAGCCGCCAGATATCTGCCGATCTCAGGAAACGTCGCCTTCACCTGGAGCACCTCGTCCCGGCACGCGCTCCAGATCTCCTCCTGGGCGGTGTAGCACAGCCGCTGGACCCACTTGTGGTGGAAGTGGAGCAGGTCGCCGGACTCCTCAAATCGGATCGGAAACGCGTTGGGCAGCAGGTACAGCGCGTACTCCTCGCGCACCCCGAGGTCCAGCAGCCGATCGATGGCCAGCCAGATCCGCGCCATGGCCTCCCGGTAGGCCGCCTCGGCCTCATGGCTTTTGGCAATGAGCGGCGGCAGGAGATAGTCCGGCCGGCCGCTGATGAAGTGGCAGGCGAGGATCGGGCGCGAGGCCGGCACCATCCGGTGGCGCTGATCCTGCGAGTCCGCCGTGTGCGACAGCTTCTTCTTGAAGGTGAAGTGGGGGTGCACCATCGCCCGCGAGAGCTTGCTCACCGTGGTCAGCGTCAGCGGCTCGGCCAGGTACCGGTTGCGCGCCGGATCCAGGACCAGCGCGATCGCCTCCGCGTCCGACAGCTGATCGCGCGTCAGGCCCAGCACCGAGCGCACCCCCTGCGCCAGCGACGCCTCGGCGTGCGCCGTATAATCCACCAGCTTCGAGGTGGCCCCGCCAAGCTCCTGATCGAACTCCTCCACGAACCGCTGCGCGGCCCCGTTGCGCAGCGCCCCGTGGAACTGCTGGAACGCCTGGTGCTCCAGCGTCTGCTCGAGCGGGATCGGATCCGCCGCCAGGTCCATGAAGGAGGGGTCGATCCGGCGCACCTCCTCCACCATCCGCCCGACGACGAGCCGCTGCTCCAGCGGGGCATCGAACTGCTGGCACAGCCGCCAGTACCGGTGCAGCGTCAGCCCGCTGATCGTGTGGTAGAGGTGCGCGTGGGTCGCCACCGGCAGCACGTAGCGCGCCACTTCCTGGCAGCGCTTCTTGATGGCGGAGGCCCACCGCTTCTCCTGCCGGTTGCGCGACGGGAAGATCCGCCGGTACTCGCCAGCCGCGACCGGCTCCACCAGCTCGATGAGCCGGTGGTAGACCTGCATCTGGTCGTCGACCGTCTCCAGGTAGATCGCGCGCGCCGGCTCATCCAGCGGAGGGATCGTGACGTGGCCCGGCTTGACTTCGACGTAGCGCTGGCTCACCTGCTCGCTGTTATAAAATGCGTGGGCGTGGAGGAAGGACCAGATGAACTGCCGCGAGACCTTCTCCAGCACAAACTGGAACGTCGGGTGCTGGATCGTGGTGTGGTGGCCGGCCTTGTAGATGCTCTCCGCGATCCGGTCGCGCTGCGCCCGGGCCTGCTCGTCCTTCCCGACGTCGGCCGGCGAGATCACCGTGGAGGAGTAGCACGTCCTGGCCGTGGCGACGGCCAGGTTGTACGGCTGCTGGAAGTAGTGTTCCAGCCGGACAACCGGCTCCGGGCTGATCGTGGCGTGGACGGACGTGCTTGACATTCGACCGGGGCAGGTCGCTGCTATCTTACGCTGTTGGGGGGGGCTTTGCAAAGTAGACAGCCGCTGCCGGATACCGGTAGAGGAGCCGTCACACCTCAAGCACCTTCGGGGCCTCGGTGAGGATGCGGCAACCGTCGGTCGTGACGACGACCATGTCCTCGAGGCGCATGCCGCCGGCGTCGAGGTAGTAGAGGCCGGGCTCGACCGTGACGACCATGCCGGCCTTCAGGGCGTCCGCCCGGGGGCTGACCCGGGGCGGCTCGTGGATCTCCAGGCCGACGCCGTGGCCGGTGCCGTGGAAGAAGCCTTGCATCCGGCCGTCCTGCTCGCCGGTCTTGAAGCCCTGGGTGTCAAATGACTCGAGGATGGCTTTGTGGACGGTGGAGCCGTCCACGCCGTCCTTGATCATGCGGCAGGCGATCTCCTGCCCGGCCTTCACCGCCTCGAACATCCGGCGCACCTTGTCCGACGCCCTGCCCTTCACCACCGTGCGGGTGAGGTCGGCGAAGTAACGGCTGCTGGCATGCTGGGGGAAGACATCGATCACGATGGGCTCGTTGGCGCGCAGCGGCCCCGAGCCCTCGTTGTGCGGGTCCACCGCCTGGACGCCCGGCGCGACGATCGTATGCTGGGCGACGCAGTCGCGCTCCATCATGGTCAGGTGCATCGCCTTGCGCACCAGCTCCGCCGTCAGGGGCTTGCCGCCGATCCAC
>Ga0137796_10000518_pt1 | contig 23462 bp, 18 predicted proteins | sample OV2TP3_FD_97704 | JGI IMG/M metagenome (GOLD analysis project Ga0137796, IMG submission 97704) | reverse complement strand
AGAACGACCCACGATCAAGGAATGATTGTGCCCTACATCCCAACACGCTTTAAGGAAGAGGTCGTGAGGGATTTGGCCCGGTATGGATTAAGTCCCGAGGCGGATACGATTGTCCGCAATGTCGTGGCGTGCACCGGTAAACAATTTTGCAACATTGCGGTTTCGGAAACCAAGAGCCATGCCCTGCAATTGATTGAGGATCTGCGTAAGCGCGCCCTGGTTTTGCACGGGATCCGGATCCATATGAGCGGGTGTCCCAGTTCCTGTGCGGGACATCATATCGCGGATATCGGGCTTAAGGGCGTGAGAGTCCGTCGATTGTTGGGCACCGAAGAGGGCTTTGATGTCTTCTTAGGCGGCGGCATCCATCGGGGAGTGCAGTTGGGCTTGCCTTACAAGGCCGGTGTCGATGTCGGCCAGTTGCCGCAGCTTATTGAGGAGGTTGTCCAAGAATATTATCTCAATCACAAACCCGGCCAGAGTTTTAGCGATTATTGGCGGGAATGTTTGGAGGGGGCTACCCAGGCGAAAGTTTTAGAAGAAGATTATCGCCCGCCGGTCTGGGTCTGTGAGAAATGTGAGTATCACTATCGAGGAGAGGATCCCCCGGTCTTTTGTCCGTCCTGCTCGGCCTTGCGTAGGCATTTTGCGAGAATAGAGGAAAAAGATGGGGATCCGAATCTTGTAGAAGCGGGGGAATCCCTACAGGTTTCCTCGGGGAAAGAAAGTGAGATGCCTCAGATTCAAGAGGAGAGTCCCCCAGAAGAGGGATTTAGAAAGGTGGCTTTGGCCCAGGCGGTCTCCCCGGGGAAGGGTTTAAAAGTTATCCTCGAAGACAAGGAGATTGCCCTCTTTCGTTTCCAGGACAGAATTTTCGCCATTGATAATCTCTGTCCTCATGAGGGAGGTTCTTTGGCAGACGGGGAGATCACCAATAACATCGTGACGTGTCCTTTGCATGGGTGGACCTTTGATGTCTGCCGGGGCTGCGGGATCGATCCTTCAGACCAGAAGGTGTCAAGCTATGAAGTTCGAGTGGAAGGAGAAGACGTGTGGATCAAATTGTGAGGGAAGAAAGCCCATCACTCCCGCTGGGCCCAGTCGAAGAATTGACCGCCGTTGAGAAATTCGCCCTGCAGCAGGATTTTCAGCAGTTACCCCAGAGTCAGCGGCTTTACGAGGAGCTTATCCCCAAGACCACCCCGGGCCCCGGAGAGCAATACGCCTTTGCTGTTGATCTCGATCGATGCACCGGATGCAAGGCCTGCATCACCGCCTGCCACAATGAAAATGGTTTAGAGGAGGATGAAAGTTGGCGCTCGGTGGGAGTTTTGTATGGTGGAACAAGCCAGAAGCCCATCCTCCAGCATGTCACCACCGGCTGTCATCATTGCCTGGATCCGGCGTGTCTGAATGGATGTCCGGTGAATGCCTATGAAAAAGATGCCGCGACCGGCATCGTCAAGCATTTAGATGATCAATGCATCGGCTGTCAGTATTGTACGTTCACCTGTCCTTACGATGTGCCCAAGTACAGCAGAAAGAAAGGGATCGTCCATAAATGCGATATGTGCTTAAGCCGTTTAGAGGTGGGCCAGGCCCCGGCCTGTGTCCGCTCCTGCCCTAACGGTGCCATCCGCATTGGCTTGGTGGAGACGGCGTCGGTCCGAGAAAATCCCGAAGATTATGTTAAGATTACCCACGCACCCGATTCTCACTACACCCTTCCTACCACACGATACACAACCCAGAAGGGACTCCCCGAGAATATGGTGTCCCCGAATTTTTATTCTGTCAAACCCGAGCATTCCCATATGCCGCTCATCGTGATGTTGGTTTTAACTCAGCTTTCGGTCGGTGCATTCTGGGCAGTTTTATTTTTAAAAAATCATGTCCTGGCAAGCTTCAAAGACATCCTCATTCCCTATCACGTTTTGATTGCCCTTGGGGCGGGACTCGTGGCGCTGGGGGCAAGCCTGTTTCATCTGGGCCGTCCGCTCTATGCCTTTCGGGCCATCGTGGGATTGAAGCGGTCATGGTTGAGCCGGGAGATTGTCTTATTCGGGATTTTTGCCCTTTGGGCAACGGTCTATGCCTTAGGTGCGGGGATGAGCCTTGCGCAGGGGGCCCCAACCCTGAGCAGCTTGGGGCCAAAGTTGTGGAAAGGGCTCATGGACATCCTAGCGTTCGCCACCGCTGGGGTGGGAACGTTAGGAGTTTTCTCCTCGGTCAAGGTCTACCAAAAGACCCACCGCCCGTTTTGGGATAATCCCCTAACCGCATTTAAATTTTTCCTCACCATGGGGATTCTCGGCTGTGCCACGGTATTTTTCACGACGATTATTTTAGCGTTGGCCTGTCGTCAGATCCCTGTCTTTTCTATTATGCAAGAGTTCGGGACGGTCTTTTGCGGCATTCTGGCGGTCATGACCACGATTAAAATATTTTTAGAGATTATGATTTTTCTCCATCTGGATGACCGAGAACTTACCGCCCTTAAAAAGACGGCCCTTCTTATGACAGGGCCGTTTAAAAAAGTGACACTGACACGGTTTATTTGTGGTGCCATTGGCGGTATCTTCTTACCGGTTTTATTTCTAATCCGGCATAGCCATCTGGGTTGGGGAGGGATTCTGGGGGTCTCTGGCCTTATTTTTCTTTTGTCTTTTACAGGTGAGTTTTTAGAGAGGTATTTGTTTTTTAGAACCGTGGTTCCTTTTAGGATGCCGGGAGGGAAGGACTCTTGAAGAGAGGACTCGTCCCTTCATTAAGGAACTTGCTCCATGAGAAGAACGGAAGGCTCACCGAAGAGCTGATTTTGGAATCTTCTTCGCTGGGCTTAGGGAAGCTGCCTAAACGGCTTCTCCCAGAGCAGGTGAAGAATTCGGTTTGTGGATTCTGCTCGGTCGGTTGTGGATTGACCATTCACCTTAAAAGTCAGCAGGCGGTCAATCTCACCCCCATGGAAGATTATCCCGTCAATCTGGGAAGGGCCTGTCCCAAGGGATGGGAGGCCTTAAGTCCTTTGAAGGCCCCGGATCGCGCATTGATGCCTTATGTCCGGGACCCTTCGGGGAAACTGACCCCGCTCGATTGGAACAGGGCCCTTAAAATCTTTGTCCGGAATTTTAAAAATATCCAGGACAAGTACGGGAAAGAAAGCGTGGCTTTCTTGAGCACTGGCCAGATCACAACCGAGGAGATGGCCTTTCTGGGCGCCTTGGCCAAATTCGGGATGGGGATGATCCACGGCGACGGCAACACCCGGCAATGCATGGCCAGCGCGGTTGTCGCCTACAAGCAATCTTTTGGTTTTGATGCGCCGCCTTATACCTATAAAGATTTGGAGGAATCCGATGTCGTGGTTTTTGTGGGGGCCAATCCCACGATCGCCCATCCGATCCTCTGGGAGAGGCTCTGCCTTAATCCCCATAATCCTAAAGTGATCGTCGTTGATCCCCGCAAAACAGAAACCGCGATGGCCGCCACCCGGCACTATGCGCCTTACCCCAAGACCGATTTAACGTTATTGTACGGCCTGGCCCATATCCTCATCGAAAAAGACTGGATTGACCAAGACTACATTGGCAGCCACACGAGCGATTTTGAGAAATTTAAAGTTCATGTGAAGCCCTTTCGGCCCTGGGACGTCAGCCGTGTGGCGGGTTTGAGCGTGGAGGAGCTTTATGAATTTGCTTCGATGATTCACTCAGGGAAACGCGTTTCCTTCTGGTGGACCATGGGCGTCAATCAGAGTCATGAGGGGGTGCGGTGCGCCCAGGCCTTAATCAATCTGGCGCTCATGACCGGAAATATCGGACGCCCCGGAACCGGCGCCAACTCGATTACCGGACAATGCAATGCCATGGGATCGAGACTCTTCAGCAATACCACCAATCTCCTGGGAGGACACGATTTCTTAAATGCCCACGATCGTCAAAAAGTCGCCTCGCTTTTGGGGATCGATCCCCAAACCATTCCCGCCCAAAATAGCTGGGCCTATGACCAGATCCTTGAGGGGATTTGGAAGAAAAAAATCAAGGGGCTTTGGGTGATCGCCACCAACCCCGCCCATTCTTGGATCCATCAGGATGAATTTTATGAGTCCCTAAGTCAGCTGGAGTTTCTGGTGGTCCAGGATATGTATTGGACCACCGAAACCGCCCAGCGGGCGGATCTGATTTTACCGGCCGCGGGGTGGGGAGAAAAAGAGGGGACCGTGATCAACTCGGAAAGACGGATTGGTTTATTTAGGAAGGTGTCGGAGCCACCGGCTGAGGCGTTAGCCGATTTTGATATTTTCAGAATGATTGCCCAGGCCTGGGGCTGCGGGCATCTCTTTGAGGAATGGGACTCCCCCCAAAAAGTCTTTCAAATCCTTAAAAAGATTTCGAAGGGCAAGCCTTGCGATATCTCGGGAATTGAAGATTATAAAATGATCGAACGATGCGGCGGCATCCAATGGCCTTTTCCAGAAGGGAGCCACCCCACAAACAGCGAACGCCGGCTCTTTGAGGATGGAACATATTATCATCCGGATGGAAAAGCCCGCTTTATCTTTGAAGGGGTCCGTTCATCTGCGGAGGTCCCGGATGAAAGGTATCCTTTTGTCCTCTTAACGGGGCGGGGGAGTTCTTCGCAATGGCATACCCAGACGAGAACCGGAAAATCCGCCCTCTTAAAGACGATGTATCCCAGTGAGATTTACGTGGAGATTAATCCTGAGGATGCCCAGCGCCTGAAGATCCAGCCGAATCAGTGGGTTTTTGTCTCCACCAAAAGAGCCGGCATCAAGGCGCGGGCCTCGATTGTCCCCACGGTGAAGCCAGGACAAATCTTTATCCCGATGCACTACGCCCCAACCAATAAATTGACCTACCCCGCCTTCGACCCTTATTCTCGCCAGCCTTCCTACAAGATGTGCGCGGCCAGGCTGTCGCATCTTCCTTATGATGGATGAAGTTTTTTGTCCTTCTCGTTGTTTATCGTGATTTAAATGAAACAGGATATATTATGCAGAATATTCAATAGACTGAACAAATTGTTGACATTTTTGTAAATCCCCTTATTATAAAAATTTATGGTATGGAGATATTTTCAGAGGCCCCATCTTAAAACGCTTACCTCCCATTTCGGTATCGCTTTTCCCCCAATTCAAGTCGTTTTAGGGCCAAGGCAGGTGGGAAAGACAACCGCCATTTTAGAGTACATGAAAAAATGGAATGGTCCTTACACTTATCATACGGCAGATCAGATTTCTCCTCCCGATGCTTTATGGCTGGAACATCAATGGCAGGAGGCCAGAAAGAAGCTGTCTGGTCAGGTGCGCGGTCTCCTTATTTTTGATGAGATTCAAAAGATTCCTCGCTGGAGCGAGGTTGTGAAAAAATGTTTTGACGAGGATCGCAGGGAGAAATTTTCTCTGTGCGTTGTGCTCTTGGGGTCTTCCTCCTTGCTGGTTCAGAGGGGACTCACCGAAAGCCTTGCGGGACGGTTTGAAATCGTTCATTTCCCTCATTGGTCGTTTGAAGAATGCAAAAGTTGTTTCGGAATTTCTTTTGAAGAATATGTCTTTTATGGGGGATATCCCGGCGCCTGGCAGATTCTCCTGGATTCAAACCGCGATGAAGAGCGGTGGTCGGCTTACGTGAGAGATTCTTTGATCGAAACGGTTCTCAATAAAGACATTCTTCTTCTGACGCCTGTCACTAAGCCTGCTCTTTTTCGTCAAGTCTTCCATCTGAGTTGTATGCACCCGGCCGAGATTCTTTCCCTGAATAAGATGCTCGGCCAATTGCAGGATGCGGGCAACGCCTCAACCATCGCTTCTTATTTGAAACTCTTGGATGCGGCCATGCTGTTAAAACCTATAGAAAGGTACAGCGGAAATCGATTGCGCCAAAAGGTCTCGAGTCCTAAATTGATTTTGTTGAATAATGCTTTGATCAACGCCTCGAGCCCGAGGAAGTTCAAGGAGACCCGCAACGATCCAGCTCTTTGGGGAAGGCTTATTGAAAACGCCGTAGGCGCATCTTTAGTGAACAACAATACCGGAGGGGGGATCCAGATTTCCTATTGGAGGGAACGGGATCAGGAAGTCGATTTTATTGTCAAAATGGCCCCGGGAAAAGTCATTGGAATTGAAGTTAAAACAAATGTCGATGCCCGGAAGACACGAACTCATGGCCGCGTGTTTCTGAAGAAGTATCCCAAAGCCAAAATGATTACCACGGCCTTGGGCGGCGGGGATGTTCCCGTTGAAGAGTTAATCACTATCTCTGCGGATAAGATTTTTGCGAAGGTTGAAAAAGGTTGACAGCCCATGAAATATTGAATGAGAAAATGGAATTCCGGCCGATCGGCCAGAATTGGAGTGGACAAAAAATGTCAGTCACCTTTTCGAGATGAGAGGAAAAGATGAGATGGGCGATCAACACGGAAATACAAATCTCATGACCGAGAAGTTTCCTTTCCCTTTTGTCCTCAGGTTGGCGATATCATTTGGGTCTATGTTTATGGGTTGGTGCTGTGCGATGCTAACATATACATTGCCTCAAATATATATTTGGCACCAGCAATATGTTACTGATTTGGAGGCCACAGTATACCGTACAGCCCTCTACGGGTTCATCGCATGGATTGTTATGGGTGTGCCGGTGATTAGCCTTCTTGACCACAGGTTGTGGTGTTTTCGGCCTCGGTTATCTCTCCTTGTTGGTGCAATCTGGGGAGTGCTGGCTTATGTGGTTGTCATGGGCCATATGGGACTATGGAGCCCATCGTGGTTAGGGGCTTTATTGATCTCGAGCTCTGGGTTATTCCTCAGCATGGTGGTCGTTTGGGGTGCACTGGCAATGTTTTTATACACCTTGACAGTTCGTAGCGGACAAATTCAAAGGATCAGTCAACGGATTCGCGGATTACCCATGCTTATTTTCTGCGTCCCTGCGGTTGCCGTGGTTCTGTTTAGCTTCGTTATCTGGCCGGCCATTGAACGGCTCTTTCCTGCTATAGCCTATGCGTACGGCACAGCCAGTGCAAGGAATCGAGTTAGGGAGCGCGTCCTCAGCAGTGTCAAGGTGGGAGACAGGCTTGAAGAATTACGAGCCCAATTGCCTCATATGTTTCGAGGAGAAATGACAGCGCTCTCAACCTCTGGCAGTGATTTTGACTACACGATTTTCTTCGAAGCCGGTAAGGTCGTCTCTGTCCAGAAGAGAGCCAAAAGTCGCCCATGATCAAACCTCCTACATAGACTATGAACTTCGAACTGGTTTTCAAAGAATTGCTGCAGAGATTCAGCGAGCAAAATATCCGGTATGCTCTCATTGGCGGTTTTGCTTTGCATGTGGCCGGTTTTACCAGGGCAACTCAGGATATAGATTTTCTGGTCGAGTCGGAAGATCTTGGCAAGATCAAAGACCTTATGGCGCGATTGGGTTATGAGCTAACCCATGAATCGTCGGAATTTTCAAATTATTGGCATCCTATGGCACCCTTGGGTTGTGTCGATTATCTCCACGCCCATCGAGAATATTCACGAAAGATGCTGTCCAGAGCGAAAAAACACAAGATCCTCGAGAATTTGGAAGTGCCTGTTCTTATCCCGGAGGATATCATAGGGTTGAAGGTCCAATCGATAGTGAACAGCCCCCAACGTCATGCCTTGGACATGGCGGATATTGAATATTTAATCAGAGAAAACTTAAATCAGTTGAATTGGGATATCGTCAAAGAATATTTTCATTTGTTTGACCGGGATTATGAGTTGGACGACTTATTAAGGAGGATAAAAAATGCTCAGTGATCAAGAAAGGAAAGAAATGTTGGCCGATGGCCTCAGCCGGAAACGACAAGAGGGATTTCTTCTGGCCGAGCGACAAAAGCCAAGAATTTCCCGCACTTTGAATGATTATATAGCATTTCTTATGGGCGTGCAAAAAATAAAACCGTTTGAGCATAAGCGTGTCATGACACCGGCCGGTAAGAATATTCTTTAAGGAATTGGGTGGTTGTGGATTTTGGATGAAAATCTGAATTCTGGCCGCGAGGCCAGAATTGGGGGGGAAGGCAATAAGGCTATGTCCAAACCTAAGGTGTCACGAAAATTTGTAGGCGTACTCTTCATTTTTCTAGGTGTGCTCAATGTGTTGGCTAATTTTTGGTGGCTTAGCACTGGAGATATTGACCGGCCACAATTGCACATTGTGATGAAGGGAGGAGAGTACGGCTTTTGGGTCTCAACTATAGTTTTTGCTTTACTGTTCATATTTGGTATTTATCTTTTATGCACACGGGAATCAAAATAAAATGGACATCGGCATTGTCGGTTTACCCAACGTTGGGAAATCTACGCTTTTTAACGCCTTGACCGGGGCGGCCGCGGCGGTGGCCAATTTTCCTTTCACCACCATCGAACCCAATGTTGGGGTCGTGCCCCTGGCGAATGAGCGTCTCCAAAGGCTCGCTGATAAATTCAACTCCCTCAAGATAACACCGGCCGGGATCCGTTTTGTGGATATCGCCGGATTGGTCAAAGGCGCCTCCCAAGGGGAGGGTTTAGGCAACAAGTTCCTCTCGCATATCCGGGCGGTTGATGCCGTTGCGCATGTGATCCGTTTGTTTTGCGATGAAAACGTGGTCAACGTCCTAGGAGACCTTGATCCCCTAAAGGCCAGCGAGATCATTGAAACAGAGCTTCTCTTGGCGGATCTTGAACAGTGCCGAAAGGCCATAGAGAAATTAAGAGGCTCGGCCAGCTCAGGCGAAAAAAAGGCCAAAGAAAAGATGTCTCTTTTGGAGCTCACGGTCCAGGGCTTTAGCGAAGGAAAGTCCGCCCGTCATTTGAATCTTCCTTCAGGGATTCTGGCCGAATTCCAGTTTTTGACTTCCAAGCCGCTTTTATATGTGGCCAATACCGACGAACAAAACGTGCCGGAGAAATTTATCGAACCTTTAAGAAAGAGGGCCGAGCAAGAAAAGGCCGGACTGGTCGTCCTCTGCGCCAAAATGGAAGCAGAGATTGTCCAGTTGCCCGAAGAGGACCGCTCTGCCTATTATGAGACCGCGGGGATCAGCTCGCCGGGTTTGGCGCGCTTGGCCCAGGCGGGAAAAGAGCTTTTGGATCTGGTTTGCTTTTTTACCGCCGGACCCAAGGAAGCGCGGGCGTGGTTGATTCCGAAGGGGACCAAGGCCCAACAGGCCGCGGGGAAGATTCACACCGATATAGAGCGCGGCTTCATCCGGGCCGAAGTTTACAAATACGATGACCTCATGCGCCTGGGAAGCTATAAGGCCGTCCAGGAAAAAGGATTGGTCGCCCTCGAGGGAAAAGATTATGAAATCCAGGAAGGCGACGTCGTCTATTTTCGGTTTAGCGTATGAGGTTAAACTCTTCAGTTTCGGAGCACTTTACTTTTGTCTTGATTTCCTTAATCCCCTGGCGTTATAATCGGCACGGATTTGACTCTCGATGAGATTTCTCCTTTTCATTATTTTTATAGTTTCCTCGTAACTACTCAGGTACCCATATCCGTCGAGAACCAGATTGCAGGTGATCTTAATGGAAATTGACTCTCGACGAGAGCTTATTTGAGTAAATTTTAGGCTAAAATTTCTTATCGACGAGCCAAGGTACCTGAATAGTAACGTTTCCTCTATAATCTCTTTTCCCGGAGAACCTTTTGGGATGACGATGGATTCCTACACTGTAAAGAAAAAAAGAATGATCGAAGAGCAGATTATGCAGCGTGGGGTCTTGGATCCCTATGTGTTAAAGGCCATGGAAAAAGTCGAGCGCCATCTTTTTGTCCCTGATTCTCTTTGGGAGGACGCTTATTCCGATGGCCCGCTTCCCATCGGTTACGGCCAGACCATCTCCCAGCCTTATATTGTGGCCTTCATGACCGAGGCGGCAGACCTAAAACGCGACGATAAGGTCCTGGAGGTGGGAACCGGTTCCGGTTATCAGGCCGCGGTTCTAGCGGAGATTGCCAGAGAAGTTTATACGATTGAAATTGTGGAGCCGCTCGCCGAAAGCGCCGAAAAAAGATTGAAAGATCTGGGATATCAAAATATCTTTGTCAAGCATGGCGACGGCTACCAAGGATGGGTTGAACACGCTCCCTTCGATGCGATCGTTGTGACCGCGGCCCCTAAGGAAGTACCCGAGGAGTTAGTGAAGCAGCTTAAGGTGGGAGGACGAATGATTGTGCCCATCGGTTCTTTTTATCAGGAGTTGTACCGGATCACGAAAACGGAAAAAGGGGTTCACAAAGAGAAATTGATACCGGTGAGATTTGTGCCGATGATTAAAGGCACGGAAGAGGAAGAATGATTTATGGATATAGTATGAAACCACAATATACAAATCCCAAATCACAAGCAAATCACAATGCCAATTCCTAAACATCAATTTGGATATTGGTTATTATCGGGGTTTGAAATTTCGGTCATTGGGTATTGGATATTGTTTGGAATTTGGCGATTGTGATTTTTATAATCAGAGGATACGGTCAATGAGATTTTACGCGGACATCCATTTGCATTCTCACTTTTCCCGGGCAACAAGCCCCCAGCTCAACTTGGAATACCTTTACCTCTGGGCCCAGCTTAAAGGGATTCAGGTGGTGGGAACCGGCGATTTTGTCCATCCAGAGTGGTTTGCGGAATTAAAAGAAAAGCTGGAACCCGCCGAAGAAGGATTATTCCAATTAAAACCCGAATACGCCCGTTTGACGCAAGCGCAAGTTGCCTCAAGCTGCCGGGGCACCGTGCGCTTTATGCTGACCGTCGAGATATCCAATATCTACAAACGGCTCGAGCGTGTTCGCAAGATCCACAATGTTGTGTGCGTTCCCAGTTTCCAGGCCGCGCAAAAAATTCAAAGCACATTGGCGAGGATCGGTAATATCCGCGCGGATGGCCGGCCCATATTGGGACTGGATTCCCGGGATCTTTTGGAGATCGTCTTGGAATCGGATCCGCTGGCGTACCTAATCCCTGCCCATATCTGGACGCCCTGGTTTTCCGCTTTGGGATCCAAGGGCGGATTTGATCGGATGGAGGATTGCTTCGGCGATTTGACCGAGCATGTCTTTGCGGTGGAGACAGGACTATCTTCGGATCCGCCCATGAACTGGCGGCTTAAACAGTTGGATCCTTTTGCGTTGGTTTCTAACTCCGACGCTCATTCTCCTCCGAAAATCGGACGAGAGGCGACGATCTACGATACCGAATTTTCTTATTCGGGGATGTATCGGGCCTTGTCGGATCCTCAGGATAAAGGATTGGTGGGGACGGTGGAGTTCTTTCCCGAAGAAGGAAAATATCACTACGACGGCCATCGGGATTGCCACATGCGCCTGCATCCTCAAGAAACCCTTAAACACCAGGGCCTCTGTCCTTCCTGCGGCCGGCCGGTGACGGTCGGTGTTATGTCTCGTGTGGAGGAATTGGCTGACCGGCCCGAGGGAGAAAAATCTTTGCGCTGGCGACCGTACGACAATCTTGTTCCGCTTCCCGAAATCATCGCGGAGGCCAAAGACACGACAGCGGCCTCCAAGGCGGTCCATGGACTTTTTATGCAGACCCTCGCCAAATGCGGCAATGAGATATTTGTTCTTAAAGAAGCCCCTTTAGAAAGAATCCAGGCCGTGGCCGGCAATCTTGTTGCCGAAGGCATCCGCCGGACGCGCGCGGGTCAGTTGAAGATTGCGGCGGGTTACGATGGTGAATACGGCCAGATCCATCTTTTCTCGCCCGAGGAGCGAAAGACTATCGGGGGACAGTTGACCTTATTTTGAAGCTGTGAAATGATTATTTAAAATCACAAATTCCAATACACAAACCACAAGACCTAATGGCCGAATTTTCAAGCGTCAACGATAGCAAAACGGATTTTGGTCATTGTATATTGGGTATTGTTTGTGGTTTGTGATTTGGTTATTGTGATTTCCCGCATTATCCAGTAATTTTGATCCTTTGATTCGTACCACGGCCATGGCCGTGGGGCTCCATGACCGAAGAAAATGTCTGTTAGCGATAAACCCCCTGACATTAATCCCTCCCAATGGGAGGCCATCTGCCATGAAGGAAGTCATCTTTTAATCGTGGCCGGCCCGGGAACAGGGAAGACCCACACGTTAACCTGCCGGATTGCTCATTTCGTTGACCGATTAAAAGATTCCCAGCGGGTTCTTGCTATTACCTTTACCTACAAGGCCGCGCAAGAAATGCGGGAGCGTTTGCGTAGGCGTTGTCCGGAAAAAGAAGACCGCCTATGGGTGGGGACCTTTCATGGATTTTGTCTGCAATTTTTGCGGGATCACTCTTTCTTAAGCCATTTGCCCTTGGATTTTACGATTGCCGGTTCTGCGGAAATCGAGGGCCTTGGAAAACGTCTATGGCCTCAAAAGACCCCCACCCAGCGCCAGGAGATTCTTGAGGCCATCTCCCGATGGAAAGCCAGTTATGGCGAGAAAGATCTCCCTGTGGATGTATCGGCCTATAATCATCTTTTGAGAGATCAGGCCTTGCTGGATTTCGATGATCTTTTATACGAGACGCATCGATTGCTTAAAGCCCAATCGCAACCCTTGACCCAAACTCAAGCTTCGTATCCTTTTGTCTTTGTGGATGAATATCAGGACATCAATGGCATTCAACATGCCCTTTTAAAAGCTTTGGTCGGTCCTGGTGTTTTTTTGACCGCCATCGGTGATCCCCATCAATCCATCTACAGTTTCCGGGGAGCGGATCCCCGGTTTTTCGAAAGCTTTCTTGATGATTTTCCAGGGGCAGCCATCCGGTATCTTAACGAAAATTATCGATCCGCGGCCAATCTCTTGGAGGCCTCAAAACAGATTATGGCCCTCCGGAATTCTTCCCCGGTTCCGGAGCTCGTGGCCCGAATTTATACCGAGGGTCATCTCACGGTCTATGAGGCCCCGACCGACAAAGCCGAAGCCGAATACGTGGTGCATACCATTGAAAAATTGATCGCCGGAACCACTTTCTTCTCGCATGATTCTAAGCGGGTGGAAAGTCACCGCCTGTCTGACTATAGCTTCGGTGACATTGCGGTCTTTTACCGGCTCAAAGTTCAAGCCGAACTTTTTAAAGAGGCCTTGGGCCGCAGCGGTATTCCTTACCATGTTACGGGAGAAAAGCCTCTTTTGGAGGAACCCGGCATTTATGAAGTCGTAATGCTCTTGCGTCTGGCTCAAGATTTGAGCGTTCCTTCAGAACGTGTTGAACGTCTGTCAGAAACTTTTGGTGAGGGAATCCATTTGCCAGCCGTTTTACTAAACTTAAAGGAAAAGCTAAAGACTCTGAACTTGGTTGAGGCTTTGGAGTTCTTTTTAGAATCATCAGCGGGCCAGCATTTTATCTTAGATGACGCGAGAAGGAAAGAGAACCTGCAGCGCCTTAAGGACTTGGCGTCTTCCTCTCAGGGTTCGGTTGAGGTCTTTGATCATTTATTTCTCCAGCAACCGGAGGACTCTCTTGAAGGACGAGTAGAAAAGGTGAGCTTGATGACTCTTCATGCCTCCAAAGGGCTGGAGTTTCCGGTGGTTCTTATCGTGGGTTGCGAAGAAAATCTCTTGCCATTAAAGCGGCCGGGTCTAAAGACGGACCAGGAAGAAGAACGCCGGTTATTCTATGTGGGTATCACCAGGGCAAAGCAGAGGCTTTATTTGACTTGGGCTAAACGACGCCGACTTTTTGGCCAAAAGTACGAAAATTCGCCTTCATCTTTTCTAACCGATATTGCTGAGAAACTCAAGGTTTATGAACAAAATCGACACCCATCATCCTTGAGAAAAAAGGGGCAGGAAGAACAATTGAGTTTATTTTTTGGTGAAGATCCTGAAAAGGGATTGAGAATTTGAGAAAGGCTAGATTTTCCGGAAAGATTATTGCCTGATTCGAATAGGTTTAACGCGCACTCTGCGGCCCCGGCTTCCTTGTTTTTGAAGCCTGGCAATATTTTTTCCAGTTTGTTTTTTATACTGCTTAAAATTTTGCAGTTTATTTTTTTCTTCTTTGGCTTTTGCGCGGCGCATTTTGGTGTGATCTCTGTGGATTTGCCGGATCAGGCGGGCCTTGTTTCTTAATTCTCTTTGCACTTGTCTTTTTTCGTTCCGTATTTGTTTTTCTTCTTGTCTTCGAAATTGCCGGATGAATTTTTGTTTTTGTTTTAAAGGAGTCTCTTGCCAACTTAAGCCGCTTTGTTTTTCGAAGGCCCGCCTTTCCGACCAGCTAACGTCCACATTCGTTACCCGTGGCCGGCCAAGGGCGGGTTTGACTTTTTTTAATTGTCTTTGAATTGGGGAGGCTGAATGTTGTGAGTCTTGCTGTTTAGAAGTGGCTTGATCGCCGGATTGGGCAAAGGCTGTAGAGACACAAGAAAAGGAAAAGACAAGAAGCAAACCAAGAGAAGATTTTTTTTTCATTTTAACTCAAATCTTTTATCATGGCCTTTATTTAACCCACACCAAGAATACAATTTTATTTTTCCCCTGTCAAGTTTACCAAAAATCTTCTTTTGCTGAAGAGAGGGGCTGGACTTAAGACATAATTTTCTCCCACCCAAATTCCGCAAAATTTTTATGTAAGACATTCTTGCCAAAATAGTTGTGAGTTAATTGATGTTAAAGAAACCGTTTTCTGAAAGTATATCCCTCCACTTGGCATTGTTCTGTTAAAAAGTATATATTTTAATATGCCAAGGAATTGGAGAAAGGAGGGGAGAAGAGATGACAGCCTTTCATACGTTAATCTTGGATCCTCTTAAGGGAATGCTTAAGGAGGTGATCGATTTTATACCCGTTGTGTTGAGCGCATTGCTCATCCTGGTTATCGGCCTGCTTCTGGCTAAACTCTTTCACGATGTGATCTTGCGCGTGCTCAAGGAAATACGGCTGGATAAAATGGCTGAGAGATTGGGAGTTTCTCGGGTCTTCAGTAAAAGCGGGATAAAATACACCTTAAGCGAGATGCTGAGTCTTATCATCTATTGGCTGTTTATCGTCATCTTTATAATGATAACAGTCAAAGCCATTGGCTTAAGCGTTGTGAGCGATTCCCTGGATCGACTTTTGGGTTATGTGCCTCACGTTTTATCAGCGGTTGTGGTGCTGGTTTTGGGTATGATTCTGGCAAAAGTCGTATCCGGTCTTGTCCACTTCGTAGCGAGCTATTTGGATCTGCCAAAACCTAAATTGCTGGAACGGATTAGCCGCTGGGCTGTGGTGATTTCCGCGGCGACCATTTCCATTGAAGAATTGGGCTTTGGTTCGATCATGGTGGGCACGACCTTTTACATCATATTCGGGGCCGTCGCTTTTGCTTTTGCGTTAGCCTATGGCCTAGGTGGTAAGGAAATAGCAGCCAAACACCTTGGAAAGTATAACCACAAATAGACGTGTTCTGGTCCAGGCCTCAGTCCCTACTTCGAAGGGACTGAGGCAGGGCCGAAATGCTTCGGAGCTGTTCCCTCAAAATAGACGAAATTCCCCTATTGACATTATTATTTTTCATTATATAATTTGAGTGCTGAAAGTTACTTTTAGCATCCGTATATCTGTTAAAAAGTCAGCAAACGAATTATGGTGACACTACCCATCCTCAAGAAACGTTCTCACCGTGTTGTTTTCTTTATTCTCCTCAGTTGTATTTTTATTACGACTATTAGTTTTTCTGGGCTAGCGGAAGATTCGGACAATTTAAATCTCCCTAAGCCCGGCACAATGGTAAGCTTAAGCCCTCAGTTCGCTCCGTCGGCTTTAAAGGGAATCCAGATTTATCCGGACAATCCCCTCAAGTTTGATTTCATCGTGGATAAAGGAGATTCTCATCTCAAAGAAGAGGCTCTCAAAGAGGAATCCCGAAAGCTTGTCAAGTATTTCCTGGCCGCCTTGACAATCCCCGAAGAAGACCTCTGGGTCAATTTAAACCCCTACGAACAAGATAAAATCACCAATCATAATCTGGGCTTGACCGAGATGGGCCGGGACCTTTTGGCCCAGGATTATATGTTGAAACAACTCACCGCTTCTTTGATCTATCCCGAGGAAGATCTGGGAAAGGCCTTTTGGGACAGGGTCTATAAGAAGGCTTATCAAATGTACGGAACAACGAATATCCCTGTCAACACCTTCAATAAAGTCTGGATCATCCCGGACAAGGCGGTGGTCTATGAGAAAGGCGATACGGCGCTGGTGGTGGAAAGCCGTTTGAAGGTGATGCTGGAGGAGGATTATTTAGCCCTCAATAACAATCTCAAAGGACGGGGTCTGGTCAGAAGCCAGTTGCAGGATGACGAGGTTAAGAAGATCAATGATCTATCTTCTACTGTGGTTCGAGAGATTGTTTTGCCGGAGATAGAGAAAGAGGTCAACGAAGGCAAAAATTTTGCGCTCCTTAGGCAGATTTATAATTCCTTGGTTCTTGCCACGTGGTACAAGAAGAATCTGAAAGAAAGCCTCCTGGGCAAGATTTATATCGACAAAGGCAAGGTCGCGGGCGTGGATGTGGATGACAAAGCCATCAAGGATAAGATCTACGACCAATACGTTCAGGCTTATAAGCAGGGGGTTTATGATTATATTAGAGAAGACTACGATGCCCAACTCAAAAAGACCGTGCCCCGCAATTACTTTTCTGGAGGGCTAAATTTTGAAGAGATGACAGAAAAATTCCAGCCGCTTTCGCAGATGCCTTTATCAGAAAGAAGAATAATTAAGCAGAGGGGGGATGCCGGATTTCTGTCAAAAGTCTCCGTTGATTTACACCCGGCAAAGGCTCTTTTTCAGACCTTTGAACGACCACCAGTAGTAGCAGTAGTTAAGGTGGGTGGTTTAGACCGGAGGATGATTGGCGGGGAAGGGGAAGCCGGCGAAGTCGCCGACTTCCAGAAGACAGCTCCGAGAATTTTTCAGAGTCCACCTTTCCGAGATGTGACAATAGCCGTGGCAGAGAGGAATCTTCCTTCAGGAGTACAAGCCGTGGTCCTTAAGCCTAGGGAAATAGGACAGCCGATCCAAGCCATGTTTCATCCCGCAGTAATACAGGGAAAAGAGATCATCGATCTTGCCAGAGTGAAAGTGATAGAGGGTAGCTCTCAAGAAGTGAGGGACAAATTGAAAGAGTTAATAGACCAGCGGCAAGCGCCTAACTTCCCAGAGGTCACCCCCATTAATGTGAATGGACGTACAATAGCATTAGTCGGGCCCGAGGCCAGACAACCTCAGATGGTAGAAAATATGAAAGAGATATTCCGGACTATTCCTGAGGCGGCTAGCAGGGTAAATATAGCAGCTGTCTCAGAAAACATGAATCCCGATAGATTGCATGGACTTATGGTTCGAGAGGCGGGCACGGAGCCTGCTTTTATAGTCGCTGGGCCGGTGGGACGGGGTGAGGTGCCGTTCAATCGAAACTTGGTCCAGGAGACAAAGGGAACACGGGAAGAAATCACACGGCAGTTGGCAGGATTTGGCATTCCAAGAGAATCCCTTTCCTTTCCCGAAACAAGACTGATTAACGTGAATGTGAATGGACAACCAATTAAAGTATTGGCCGCTGGTGGTCCTGAGATAAGGCAACCCCAAGTGGCTGAACGGATAGGAGAGGTCTTCCGAAACCCCTTGACCAAAGGAGCGAATACCGCATCGATTGAAAGGATGAATTTAGAGAAAGCGCAAGTGGTCGTGGTGGCGCTCCAAGGAGAGGAGGCCCCAAAGGTGATTGTAGCGGCACAGATAGCGTTAGGAGAGGTAAAGCTTTCCCCAGAAAAGATTATCAAAATGGAAGGAACACGTGATGAAATCGCAAAACAGTTGAGAGAAGTAAACATTCCGGGAGAACGCCTTGCTCTTCCTGAAATAAGACAGATCAACGTGAATGGGGAAAAGGTGGTGGTAGGTCGCCAGATTCAGGAACCAGATGTAGAACAAGGTGTCCGGAAGATCCTGGAAAGGCCGGTCTTTCAAAAAGTGGCCGTGGTGAGTTTTGCAAGAGACCTTAATCTGAATGTGCATGCGGTCATTATTGACCAAGTCGGTCAGCCGCTTCGACTGGTGATTCCAGAACAGGTGGCGCAAGAGATAGCCCAAGGTAGAATGGATTTTGATGAGAAGAATATCAAGTGGATTGGGGGAAACAATGCAGAAGAAGTTGAAATGAAAATGACCGATCTCCATAGGATAGAACGCCCCGAGGACCAAAAGGTGGCAGGAATTGACTTAAATCCCCAGAGACTCATCCTCCAAAGCACCGGCATGGGAACTTCTCGGTTTAACTTCCAAAATATCAACGTTGATTTAGACCAATTGCAAAAAACAGGCTTTGACGGCTTTATTCCCGTTATCGAAAATTTGATTCCGGTTCAAGATTTTGAGGCATTCTTAGGGGGCTCGCCGAAACTCGACACCCCGACCCCACAGCTTACCCATCAATAATCAGCTTCCCAATTCCAGAAATCTAATAGTCTTAAGCCTCCGGGCAGTTTTTTATGTCGGGGCTCTCAAAAAGATTAGAGCCCTTTTGACAAAAAGGACGGCCCATGGTAAATTCTCTCTAGACTCATGTCTTATAAAATGCCTTTTATAGAAAGGCCCCGAGGAATACATGGCTTTTTCTGATATCGCGGTTATATTGCTTATGCTGGTTTTGAATGCTGTCTTTGCGGCTTATGAAATGGCGCTGGCCTCGGTCTCCCGTTTGAGGCTTCTGGCTTTCGCAAGTCAGAAAAAGGGAGGAGCCGAGGCGGCATTGTTTATGAAGGACCGGATGGAGGCCAGTCTGGCGGTGGTGCAGTTGGGAATTACCTTATTTGCCGCGATCGCTGCGGCCATCGGTGGGGCCAGTGTGGTAGATTCCATGAGTCCATTCTTGCAAGCGGAGTATGGGATCCCTCATCACTTAGCCACCTTTTTAGCTTTGGTTTTCCTCATTGTTCCTTTGAGCTGTTTGATTATTATCTTCTCGGAGCTGGTTCCCAAAGTTTTTGCTATCGACAATAAAGAATGGGTGTGTTTGAAGCTCTCACCCATGATGAAGGTCATTTCCCAGACGGCTTATCCGGTGGTTTTATTTTTTGAACACACCGTCAAGAAAATCATTGGGATGGGACGCAGGCATTGGACCCCGGCCTTAGGAAAGGAAGATCAGTCCATTCACAGCCTTCATGAATTGAAAGCCGCCGCCACCTTGGCGAAGGCCGCGCGTCTTATCGGAACACGGGAAGAAAGAATCCTTTTATCCGCAGCACAGCTTTCTTTGCGGAGTATTCGCAATATTATGCTTTCCGTATCCGAGATATCAATGCTTCCTGTAGACTGCAGTTTATCGGAGGCCCTCGTTAGGGCTCACTTGGATATGCACACACGTTTTCCTGTTGCACAGATGGAAGGAGATCCTCAGACCATTCAAGGGTACGTGAATTTCAAGGACATTGTGGTCGCCCTCAAGCTTGATCCCACTGGTCCGACTCTGGCCGGGATTACGCGGCCTTTAAAGAAGGTTAATGAAAATATCCCTGTGGCGCAAGTCCTCGAACAGATGATGCAGGAGAAGATTCATATTGTCTTGATTACCTCGGATGATCATAAAATCGTCGGCATGGTGACCCTGGAAGACATTATCGAAGAATTGGTTGGAGAGATCGAGGATGAGTTTGATTATCTTCCTTCCCATATTCATCCGTATGGTTCCAGTGGCGTAAGCTGGATTATCGGCGGCGGTGTTGCTATGAATCTGGTGAGCCAAACCCTAGGAGTGGACTTAAGCTCAAGTTCCAAAGATAAACGGCCTCCCACCTTGGCAGAGTGGTGCACGGAAAAAATGGGCGGCCCTCTTAAAGGGGGAGAGGTGATCCAGGAAAACGACGTGACCATTATCGTCCGCAAATTGCGGCGTAAGAAATTGGCAGAGGCGATTGTGAGTATCATCAAAGAGCCGACAGCCGTTTCGTCCTAAAAGCCGTAGAGATGCATCATAATGCGTTTGTACAGACGCGGCATGCCGCGTCTGTACGTTATTACGAAAGGATACCGTCATGAAAAAATATTTCGCTTGGGTGAGGATCTATATCTTCCGGGGTCTTTTGGCCATTATTCCTCTGGCCTTATCGGTTTTGGCAATCCAATTTTTTTATGTGGTGATCGACAAACGGATCGTTCGATGGGTTAGCCATTTTACCGGTTATAGCATCCCGGGACTGGGTATCCTTTTATTTTTAATTTTTTTATTGCTCTTGGGGTTCCTCGCCAGCAATATGCTGGGCAAGCAAATTTTCGGGCTGATTGAAAAAATCGCCAATCGCCTGCCGATCATCAAAACCACCTATCAGGTCGGAAAACAACTCTCCCAGACCTTATCCTTGCCGGAGAGACAGGTCTTTAAGAAAGTTGTTCTTGTTGATTTCTTGAGTCCTGGGATTTGGATGGTGGGGTTTGTGACAGGTACGGTTGTGGACCGGACGAAAAAAAATGAAACGTTATTGAAAGTCTTTATCCCCACCACTCCCAATCCCACGAGCGGCTGGCTGGTCTTGGTTAAAGAGTCGGACATCAGAGATCCGGACATCAGCATGGAGGAGGCCATGAAGGCGGTCATCTCCGGAGGGATCATTGGCGTGGAGGAGATCAAGTGATGGCATTTGCACAAGCTGTATTTTGGGCTGTTTTCGCTGTAATCATCTTAGTCATGTTGGTTTTAGACCTGGGCGTCTTCCATAGAAAAGCCCATATCATCAGAATGAAGGAAGCCTTAGGGTGGTCTTTGGTATGGGTCATTATTGCCGTTGTTTTTAATGTCGGCGTTTACTTTGTCTATGGCTTTGATCTGGCCTTAAAATTTTTGACCAGTTACATTGTGGAGAGGTCTCTTAGTATGGACAACATGTTTGTTTTTTTGCTGATCTTTTCTTATTTTCGTGTTCCCGCTGCCTATCAGCATAAAGTCCTTTTCTGTGGGATCTTGGGGGCCTTGGTGATCCGGGCCATTTTTATCGTATTGGGGTTAAAGCTGATTGCTATTTTTCACTGGGTCATTTATGTCTTTGGGATTGTTTTAATGGTCAGCGGCCTGCGGTTGGCTTTTGAAAAAACCAAGGAAATTCACCCCGAACACAATCCTGTGATTAAACTGTTTAAAAGATTCATGCCGGTTACTCCCGAGTTTAGCGAAGGCAGGTTTTTTATTAAGAAGGCCGGCCAGAATTTCGCCACGCCTTTATTCATCGCCCTTCTGGTCGTGGAGACAACGGATGTGGTGTTTGCCGTTGACTCCATTCCGGCTGTCTTGGCGATCACGAACGACCCTTTTATTGTCTATACCTCCAATGTCTTTGCCATTTTGGGATTGCGTGCCCTTTATTTTGCTCTGGTCAACATGATGGAGATGTTTCATTACTTTCACTATGGACTGGCCTTTATTCTTGTCTTTATCGGTTTAAAGATGTTTTTAGGGGGGATCTATAAGATTCCCATTGGGATTGCCTTGGGAGTGATCGTGGGCGCCCTCCTTATATCAGTCGTGGCCTCTTTGGCGCGTCTGCGGATATTGGGTGTACGGCCTTCGTGTAAACCCCTGACGCATCCTCCGGATGGCTTATGATTAAGAAAAGTCTATGGATTGGTTTATTATTGGTGATAGGGATGAGCCCCGGAGGTTTTGCGGAAAGCAAAGCCTCCGCTCCCTTAAGCGAGAAACAAAGAATCGTCAATCGCCAGACTCCCATTAATACCGTGACGGATTTCTTCGCCACCCTGGGAACATCCGGGCCCCGAAAGGCCCAGATTTTAAAAGAACGAAAAGAAACCCGTCGGATCGAACGACTTTTGGATTTACAAAGACGAAAATCTCCTGAGGTGCGTCAGTACGAGAAGCGTCGCCGTGCCATCAATCGAGAGTTGCAAAGGCATGCGGAGAATGAATAGCCTCCTGACGAAAATCGAAGAGAACGTCAGCCGTTTAAGAGAGGATGTCTCGCGCATGTGTCAGAGGCTCGACAGGGATCCCCGCCAGATTACGATCGTGGCCGTGACCAAGCTGGCCTCCCAGGAACTGATCCAGCAAGCGCTGGAAGGCGGGATAACCGATATCGCAGAGAATAAAGTCCAGGAAGCTCTTAAGAAATACCCAGGCCTGAAAGGTCCTTCGGGAATCGTACGACGGCATTTCATCGGCCACCTCCAGACCAACAAGGTCAAAGACGCTGTTAAAATCTTTGACATGATTCAATCGGTTGATTCCCTACGGCTGGCTCAGGAGTTGGAAAAGCATTCCCAGAAATTAGGCCGCCCTTTAGATATTTTGATCCAAGTCAATTGCTCCGGTGAAAAACAGAAATTTGGAATCGGGAAATCCGGGGCCTTGAGTTTGATCGAGGCCGTGGAAGAATTAAAAGACCTGCGGGTTTTAGGGTTAATGACGATCGCGCCTTTGACGGATGATGAAAGAGTCGTCCGCCAGTGTTTTCAAGATCTTAAGAGATTGCGCGATAGAGTCCAAAAGGAGTTTGCTGGAAGTCCCCATGTCCAGATGAAGTTTTTATCCATGGGCATGACGGGCGATTATTCCGTTGCGCTTGAAGAAGGCTCCAACATGATCCGCATTGGCCGGGCGATTTTTGGAGAGGTTAACAAAGTTTAAATTGTAAGAAGGAAGGAATTCCATGCATAAAATCGGTCTGGTGGGTGGTGGCAACATGGGGGAGGCCTTGATCGAGCATCTGCGCAAGAAGTATTTTGTTTTAGTCCATGAAAAGGATCAAGCGCGCACAGAATATTTGTCCAAACATTACAAGTTAAAAACGACAGATTTAAAGACGGTGGTGGATTCCTCGGATGTCATCATTGTGGCCGTTAAACCCCAAGATATCGAAGAGGTCCTAAAAGAGCTGGGTCGGCTGATGACGGATCAACTTAAGCTCCTTGTGTCTATCGCCGCTGGGATCACGACCCCCTTTATCGAAAAGGCCTTAGCCAAAAAGATTAAAGTCATCCGGACAATGCCCAACCTCCCTGTGAAGGTGAAGGATGGGATGACCGCGATATCGCCCGGGCAGTATGCCGAGGATTCGGATGTAGAGGTTGTCCGTCAAATATTCGATCATCTCGGTAAGACCGTGGTGGTCAAGGAAGAATGGATGGATGCGATTACCGCGGTTTCGGGAAGCGGTCCCGCGTATGTGTTTTTTTTCGTCGAGGGTATGATCAAGGCCGCCTGTGCCCTGGGGCTTAAAGAGGATTTAAGCAAGGACCTGGTGGAGACCGTTTTTCGGGGGAGCATCCGTCTTCTGGAAAAGAAGAAAGAGGACGCCGCTTTGTTAAGGGCCAAGGTGACTTCAAAGGGAGGGACGACCGAGGCGGCTTTAGAGGTTTTTATGAAAAATCATTTTGATGATATCATCACCCAGGCCTTGTTGGCGGCCCAAAAACGAGCAGGAGAGC
>Ga0137796_10000517_pt1 | contig 23508 bp, 19 predicted proteins | sample OV2TP3_FD_97704 | JGI IMG/M metagenome (GOLD analysis project Ga0137796, IMG submission 97704) | reverse complement strand
GCGGGCCAAACACCGTTTGCTGGAAACAACTCGTGCGCGCGCTCGATGATCGCCAACGTGTCCCAGGTGGCGAACCCCTCGCCCGGCTCACCTTCCCAGAGCACCGGAACAAGCCCCGAGGGCGAGAGCCGCCCGATGTTGTCTTTCCAGTCGTCGGACTCGAACTTGAGTTGCCGCTCGTGAAACGCGATTCCAGCCGCGCGCAGCGCGACCCACGGCCGCATCGACCACGACGAGTAGTTCTTGTTCCCGATGACCAGTGTCAACTGCGCGCCCATGGCGCATGCATTTGACCTTGTCCAGTGAGCCGAGGCAAGCGGCTGCCGAAGCGGCCGGGCGCTGCCGGAGCGATTTCCCGGCCTCCTTTCCTCTCCCGGCGCGCCCGCCGCCGCGGTTCGTCGTCAAGAGCGAAGTGGGCGGGCAGAGCGCACTCGATGCCGAGCGCCACATCCCCGTACTCGTTCATGCCTGCGCGCTCCCGGCGAGAAGAAGCGTTGCGGCCGCGAGTGCCGCGCTCGCGCAAAGACCGATTCCCAGGGCGAGCACAGCTTGGGTGCCAATCTCCACCGCGATCGTGCGAGTTCTCGTCATGCGGGTCCTCCTTGGTTGCTCCCCGCATTGCAGCCCCGGAACCGGCACCCCGGGAGACCGCGCCATGGCCAAGCGAGGAAGAAATATGGCAGGAAAATGACGCAGCGTCTTCCGGTATAGTCGTTCGCCATGCCCCGCCGCATCGCGATCGTGGAGGACGACCCGGCGATCCGCGCCAATTACGCCGACGCGCTCAGGCGTCACGGCTACGACGTTTCCGCCTACGCCGGACGGCGCGAGGCGCTCGACGCATTCCGGGCGCGGCTTCCCGACCTTGCGGTGATCGATATCGGCCTCGGGGACGAGACCGAAGGCGGGTTTGCGCTGTGCCGCGAGTTGCGCGCCCTTTCCGCGCAGCTGCCGATCCTTTTCCTGACCGCGCGCGACTCGGATTTCGACATCGTTTCGGGCCTGCGCATGGGCGCCGACGACTACCTGACCAAGGACGTGAGCCTGCCCCACCTGCTGGCGCGGATCGGCGCGCTCTTCCGGCGCGTCGACGCCCTGCGCGAGGAACAGCCGGTCGAGGAGCGGATCGTGCGCGGCGCGCTCGAACTCGACCTCAAGCGCTTCAGCGCGCACTGGAGCGCGCAGCGGATCGACCTGACGCTCACTGAATTCTGGATCGTGCATTCGCTCGCGCGCCACCCGGGGCACGTGAAGAACCGCGACCAGCTGATGCGCGACGCGGAGCTGGTCGTCGACGACGCCACCATCACCTCGCACGTCAAGCGGGTACGTGCCAAGTTTCTCGCCGCAGACCCTGCCTTCGAGGCGATCGAGACCGTCTACGGCCTGGGCTATCGCTGGAAAGCCTGAGGGTGAACCGTTTCACGCTGCGCAGCAAGCTCGCGCTCGTCGCGCTCGTGCTGCTCGTGCTTCCCTGGGCCGGATACCGCTACGTGCGCGAGATGGAGCGCTTTCTTCTCGCCGCCCAGGAACAGGCGCTCGCCGCTACCGCTCGCGCCGTCGCCACGGCGCTGCACGACCGGCCGCAGCTGCTCGCCTATCGTCCCGCGGACGAATCGGAACTGCGCCGGCAGGCAGAGCGGGAACTGCAGCGCCTTGCCGGCGGCGCGGCGACCGAACGCGAGCCGCCGCCTGCAGGCGATCAGGGCGTGACCGAAATCGCGGCAATCCTCAAGGGCGTCGAGCGCGCGAGTTCCCGCATCTGGGTGGTGAGCCGCGACTACCGGGTGCTTGCGCTTGCCGGTTCGCTGCGGCGTGCGGAGCCACAGGCGCCGGGCCTGCTACAACAGGCACTCGGCTGGCTCGTCGGCGCGCCTGGCGAGGAGTTCGAGGCGGCGATCGCCGACGAGGCGGTCGCGGCAGGCCGCGAAGTCGCGGCCGCGCTGCAAGGGGCCGCCGGAACGCGCACCCGCAATACGCCGGACGGGCGCGCACTGGTCGTCTCGGCGGCGCACCCGATCTGGGTAGGGAACGAAATTCACGGCGCCGTGGTGGTCGAGGAAACGACGAGCCGCATCGCCTCGCTGCGCAGCCAGGCGCTCGAGCGCCTGCTGATCGTCACGCTGGCAGCCTTTACCCTGGTCGCCGTGGTGCTGCTGTGGTTTGCGACCCGCATCTCGAACCGCATCCGGCGGCTGAGCGCGGAAGCCGAAGCGGCGATCGACGCGCGCGGCCGGGTGACGCGGCTGCTCACGGCCTCGGACGCCGGCGACGAGATCGGCGACCTCTCGCGCGGCTTTACCACGATGCTTTCGCGCCTTGCGCGCTACAACGCCTACCTCGAGGGCATGGCCGGGCGGCTCTCGCACGAGCTGCGCACGCCGATCGCGGTGGTGCGCTCCTCGCTCGAGAACCTGCACGCCGCGCGATCCGACACGGAAGCGCGCACCTACCTCGAACGGGCGGAAAACGGCCTCGCGCGTCTCTCGACGATCCTCTCTCGCATGAGCGAAGCGAGCCGGCTCGAGCAGAGTCTCGGCGCCGCGCCGCGCGAAACGTTTGATGCCGCTGCGCTCGTGCAAAGTTGCGTCGACGGGTATCGACTCGCCTACGCGCCGCGCGCGTTCGACCTCGCGCTGCCAAAGACCGGAGCGCCGCTGAGGGGGGCGCCCGATCTGCTCGCGCAGATGCTCGATAAGCTCGTCGAGAATGCGGCCGACTTCGCAACGCCGGGCACGCCCGTTCGGATCGCGCTTTCGCGCGAAGGGGAGCGGCTGCTCCTGCGCGTCGAGAACCAGGGGCCGCCGCTGCCCGAGGCGATCGGCGAAGCGCTTTTCGATTCGATGCAGTCGCTGCGTAGCGGCTCTGCGGACGGCGTTCCGCACCTCGGCCTGGGACTCTACATCGCGCGCCTGATCGCAGAGTTCCACGGCGGGACGCTGCGCGCCGAGAACCTCGCCTCCGGGGCGGGAGTCGCGTTCGAGGCTTCGCTCAAGTGCGCTGCATCGGAGAGCGCGTGACGGGCGGCCGTCCTCCGGGTGGAAAAGCCGACTACGACCTGCTTGTCGTGGGCGGCGGAATCAACGGCGTCGGAATTGCGCGCGACGCGGCAGGCCGCGGCCTGTCGGTGCTCCTCTCCGAAAAGGACGATCTTGGCGCGGCCACCTCCTCGGCGTCCTCCAAACTCATCCACGGCGGTCTGCGTTACCTCGAGCAGTACGAATTTCGCCTCGTTGCCGAAGCGCTCGCCGAGCGCGAAGTGCTGCTCGCAACCGCGCGGCACCTGGTCTGGCCGACGCGCTTCGTGATGCCGCATGTGCCGGAACTGCGGCCGCGCTGGATGATCCGCACGGGGCTCTTTCTCTACGATCACCTCGGAGTGCTCGCCGTGTCCCGGGGCACGCGCCGCGCCTCGCTTCCGGGTTCGCGCGGCGTGCGGCTCGACCGGCCGCCGCTTGCGTCCGGCCTCAGGCCGCATTTCCGGCACGGGTTCGAATATTCGGATTGCCGGGTCGACGACGCACGCCTCGTCGTTGCGAACGCGATGGACGCACGGGCACGCGGCGCGCGCGTGCTGACGCGCACCGAATGCGTGTCTGCGCTTCGGGAGCGCGGGCTGTGGCAGGTCGCGCTATCGAACGGCGAAAGCGCGACCGTGCGCGCGATCGTCAACGCGGCCGGGCCGTGGGTGAAGCAGCTCCTCAACGACCGGCTGCGGCAACCCTCGCGCGACGCAGTCCGGCTGGTGAAGGGAAGTCACATCGTGCTGCCGGCGCTGTACGCCGGCGAGCACGCCTTCATCCTGCAAAACGACGACCGGCGCGTCGTCTTCATGATCCCCTATGAGGGCCGATTCACGCTGGTGGGTACGACCGACGTCGCGGTCGAGGAAGCCGCCAGCCCGCAGGCGACAGCGGAGGAGGTGCAATACCTGTGCCGCGCGGTGAACCGCTATCTGGCAAAGCCGGCGAACGTTGCCGACATCGTCTGGCGCTACGCCGGAGTGCGGCCGCTCTACGACGACGGTACGAGCGACCCCTCGGCCATCACGCGCGATTACACGCTGCGCGTGGACGATGATGCCGGCGCTGCACCGGTGCTTTCGGTGTTCGGCGGCAAGATCACGACCTACCGGCGTCTTGCGGAGCACGCGCTGGAAAAGCTGGCACCGTATTTTCCCGGCATGAAAGGCGCATGGACCGCGGCAGTGCCGCTCCCCGGGAGCGACTTTGGCGACGCCGGGCGCGAGCGCGCGCGCGCGGCGCTCGAAGCACGCTATCCCAAGATTCCGCGCGCGACGCTAGGCGCGCTCTTTCGGCGCCACGGCACGCTTGCATCCGCAGTGCTGGGAGATGCGGCGCGTGTCGCTGACCTCGGGGAGGATTTCGGCGGCGGCCTCACCGAGTGCGAACTCGCCTATCTCGCGGCGCGCGAGTGGGCTTCGAGCGCCGACGATGTGCTGTGGCGCCGGAGCAAGGCCGGACTGCACATGAGCGAGAGTCAGCGCGCGCGGGTCGCCGCGCGCATGTGCCGGTGATGCGGCCGCTCGCGGAGCTGCGGGTCGAGAACTTCCGCGGCCTTCTGTTCGATATCGACGACACTCTGACGACGCAGGGAAAGCTGACCGCGGCGGCCTACGGCGCGATGGAACGCCTCAAGTCGGCAGGCAAACTGGTCGTTCCCATCACCGGAAGGCCGGCCGGATGGTGCGATCAGATTGCCCGCCTTTGGCCGGTGGACGCCGTGGTGGGCGAAAACGGGGCGTTCTATTTCTTTGCCTCCGGGGCCGGGCTCGCGCGGCGCTACCTCGACGAAGCGCCGCGGCGCGCGGAAAGGCGCACGCGCCTGGGCGCGATCGCGCAGCGGATCCTGCGTGAAGTACCGGGCTGCGCGCTTGCCTCCGACCAGGCCTATCGCGAGACCGATCTTGCGATCGACTACTGCGAGGACGTTGCAGCGCTGCCGCTTGCAGCGGCGGAACGCATCGCGGCGATCATGCGCGAAGAAGGCCTGCAGGCGAAGATCAGCTCGATTCACGTCAACGGCTGGTTCGGCGAGTACGACAAGCTGTCGACCACCCGCCGCCTGTTCGAGGAACGCTGGGCGATCGACCTCGCGCGCGATGGCGCGCAGTTCGTGTTCGCCGGCGATTCGCCGAACGATGCCCCGATGTTCGCGTTCTTCGCGCATTCGGTGGGTGTCGCCAACGTGGCGCGGTTCGCGGGCCGCCTCGCCGCCGAGCCGCGTTACCTGGCGCGCGCATCCGCGGGCGCCGGATTCGCCGAACTGGTCGATCAGCTTCTGGGCGCCGCCCCCCACCCTGCCCCGCAGCCGAAGCGGGAGTAAGGCGCGCGCGTGGACTGGTGGCTCGCCTATCTCGCGATCGGCGTCCTGGTCGGGTTTCTCGCCGGGTTGCTGGGTATCGGCGGCGGAATGGTCATGGTGCCGATGCTGGTGTTCGTGTTCACTGCCAAAGGTTTCCCCTCGGTGTACATGATGCACCTCGCCCTTGCCACCGCGCTTGCCACGATCGCCTTCACCTCGGTGGCGAGCGTGCACGCGCATCACCGCCACGGCGCGGTCGACTGGGCGGTGGCGCGGGCGATGTCTCCCGGGATCGTTGCCGGATCGCTTGCCGCCGCGTTGATCGCGGGCCTCATCCCGACGCGGCCGCTGGCGGTGTTCTTCACCGCGTTCATGTTCTACGCCGCGACGCAGATGCTGCTTGGCACGAAACCAAAATCGGCGCGCACGCTGCCCGGCCGCGCCGGCATCTTCGGCGCCGGGGCGGCAATCGGTGCCGTCTCGAGCCTGCTTGCCGCGGGCGGCGCGTTCCTCTCGATCCCCTTTCTCGCCTGGTGCAACGTGCCGCTGCGCAGGGCGATCGGCACCGCTGCCGCAAACGGATTTCCGATCGCGCTGGCCGGTTCGCTCGGGTACGTGCTGCAGGGCGTGCGGGTCGATGGGCTGCCCGCAGGGACGCTCGGCTACGTCTACCTTCCCGCGCTGGCGTTCATCGTCGCCACCAGCGTGCTCGCCGCGCCCTGGGGGGCGCGCCTTGCGCATCGCCTGCCGGTCGCCCGGCTGCGCATGGTTTTCGCGCTGGTTCTGTACCTGCTGGGCGCGCGCATGCTCATTGCGCTGTGGTAGGCGACTCCTTCGGCTCGGCATAGGCGTCCCGCAAGGCGTTCTTCTGCACCTTGCCCATGGCGTTACGCGGCAATTCACGCGCGATGATGACGCGCTTCGGGACCTTGAAGGCGGCGAGCCTTTCCTTCGCGTACGCAAGCACCGCCTCTTCGGTGATCGAGGCATCGGGCTTCGGAACGAGCACCGCCGTGACCGCCTCGCCGAAGTCGGGGTGCGGCAATCCGATCACGGCGGATTCCTCCACTCCGGGAAACTCGTCGAGCAGCATCTCGATCTCCTTCGGGTACACGTTGTACCCGCCGGTGATCACCAGGTCCTTGGATCGCCCGACGATCGAGAGGTAGCCGTCGGCATCGAAGGTCCCGAGGTCGCCGGTGCGGAAAAAGCCGTCGGCGGTGAATTCGTCCTTGTTCTTTTCGGGCAGCCTCCAGTAGCCCGGCAGCACATTGGGGCCGCGCACCTGGATGTGGCCGATCTTTCCGGCCCCGAGCGGCGCGTCGCCATCATCGACCACGCGCACCTCGATCCCGGGAAGCGGGAAACCGACCGTGCCGCCGCGCCGCTCGCCCTCGTACGGATTGGAGGTGTTCATTCCGGTCTCGGTCATGCCGTAACGCTCGAGGATGGTGTGGCCGGTGCGCGTGCGGAAACTCGCGAATGTTTCCATGAGCAGCGGCGCAGACCCGGATACGAACAGGCGCATGTGCGCGCACGATTCGCGCGTCAGACCCGGCTCGGCAAGCAGGCGCACGTAATACGTCGGCACGCCCATGAAGACGCTTGCCTGCGGCAGGCGGCGGAGCACCTCCGCGGCATCGAATCGAGGCAACAGGAGCACGCGGCTTGCGTTCAGAAGCGCAGAGTGAAGCGCGACGAAAAGTCCGTGCACGTGAAATAGGGGCAGCGCGTGCAGCAGCACGTCGCCGGGGCGAAACTGCCAGTACCGGTGCAGCGTGAGCGCGTTGGAGGCAAGATTGCCGTGCGTCACCATGGCGCCCTTGGCGCGTCCGGTCGTGCCCGAAGTGTAGATGATCGAGGCGAGATCGCCGGGCACACTCGTCACCGTGGAAAAATTCGCCGACTGCCTTGCGGCAGCCTCGACGAGCGAGCCGCGGCCCTGCACATCGAGTTCGAAACCGTGCGGCACGCGCGCAAACCACGAGCGCGCTGCCGGCCGGCATACCGCCGCCTTGGGCTCGGCGTCGCCGAGGAAATAGGCAATCTCGTTTTCGCGGTAGGCCGTATTGAGCGGCAGGTAGACCAGCCCGGCCCGCAGGCAGCCGAGGTACAGGAACACGACCTGCGGCGACTTGTCGACCTGGACGGCGAGCCGGTCGCCGCGCTCGAGCCCGAGCGCGGCGAGCAGGTTCGCATAGCGCGCCGATTCGCGCTCCACATCGGCGTAGCTGTAGCGCGTACCATCCTGCAGCTCGAGGCACACCGCATCGGGTGCGTCCGAGAAACGCGCGGCAAGCTGCGCATAGAGATTAGCGTTCATCGGCGAATCCTCCGCCGCGATCGGCAGCGCGTCGCGCTCGCTGCGGCGTGCGCTGCATCATAGCAGCAGGCGGTCACGCACTGCGTCGAGCAATTTGTTCTGCATGCTAGACTGCCGCGCCGTGGCGACTCTCCTCGAAGTCCGGAATCTCAAGACCACGTTCCAGACGGCGGCGGGCGTCGTTCGCGCGGTCGATGGCGTGTCCTGGAAAATCGAGGAAGGCGAAACCGTCGCGCTCGTCGGCGAGTCGGGCTGCGGCAAGTCGGTGTCGGCGTTGAGCATCATGCGGCTGGTCGCACCGCCCGCGGGCCGCATCGAAAGCGGCGAGGTCCTGTTCCGGGGGCGCGACCTGCTCGCGCTCACCGAGGAACAGATGCGCGGCGTGCGCGGACGCGAGATCGCGATGATCTTCCAGGAGCCGATGACTTCGCTCAATCCCGTGCTTTCGATCGGGCGCCAGCTCACCGAAGGCCTCGAGATCCACATGGGAATGACGCCGGACGAGGCGCGTGCCCGTGCGGTAGAGCTCCTCACCATGGTGGGAATCTCGGATCCGGAGCGCCGCCTGGCGCAATACCCGCATCACTTCAGCGGCGGGATGCGGCAACGCATGATGGTCGCCATGGCACTCGCCTGCCATCCGCCGCTCATACTCGCCGACGAGCCGACCACTGCGCTCGATGTCACCATTCAGGCGCAGATTCTCGAGTTGATGAGGGATCTGGCGCGCCGCCTCGGCGTTGCCATGCTGATCATCACGCACAATCTGGGGGTGGTGGCGCGCTATGCCGATCGCGTGAACGTGATGTACGCCGGGCGGATCATCGAAAGCGCCGCAGCCGGCGAGCTGTACGCGAATCCGCGCCACCCCTACACGCTGGGGTTGCTGCGCTCGGTGCCGCGGCTCGATGAGCCGCGGCGCGAACGGCTGGCGCCGATCGAGGGCCAGCCCCCCGACTTGACGCGGCTTCCGCCCGGATGCGCCTTCGCGCCGCGCTGCGCCTATCGCGTCGCACGGTGCGAAGAGGAAGCGCCGCAAATCCGGCCGATCGGCGGCGCGGGCCATCATTCGGCGTGCTGGGAGGCGGAACGCCTGGTGAAGGACCTGGCCGCATGAGACGGCTTGCCCGATGAGCGAGGCCCTGCTCGAAGTCAGCGACCTCGTGAAGCATTTCACGGTGGGCGGCGGAATCCTCTCGGGCGCCGCCGGTCTGGTACGCGCGATCGACGGTGTGAGCTTCACCATCGAGCGCGGCGAAACACTCGGCCTGGTCGGAGAATCGGGTTGCGGCAAGACCACTACCGGCCGCTGCATCCTGCAGCTCGAGCGGCCCACCGGCGGCAGGATCCTGTTCGAAGGCAGGGACCTCAGCGCGCTATCGGTAGACGAACTGCGCAAGGTACGGCGCCGCATCCAGGTGATCTTCCAGGACCCCTACTCTTCGCTCAATCCGCGCATGACCGTGGGCCAGATCCTCGCCGAGCCGCTCAAGGTGCACGGCATCGTCCCGGAGAAGGTCGCCCGGCCGGCGCGTGTGCGCGAGCTTCTGGCTCAAGTCGGGTTGGCGCCGCAGCACGCACGGCGTTATCCGCACCAGCTTTCGGGGGGTCAGCGCCAGCGCGTGGGCATCGCACGCGCGCTCGCGATGGAGCCTTCGCTCATCGTCTGCGACGAGCCGGTGTCCGCCCTCGACGTGTCGATCCAGGCCCAGATCATCAACCTGCTGGAGGACCTGCAGCGGCGCTACGGGCTCACGTTTCTTTTCATCGCCCACGACCTCTCGGTGGTGCGTCACATCTCCGACCGGGTCGCCGTGATGTACCTTGGCAAGATCGTCGAGCTCGCCGACCGCAAGACCCTGTACGAGGAACCCCTGCATCCGTACACCCGGGCGCTGCTCTCTGCGGTCCCGATCCCGGATCCGGACGTCGAAGCGCGCCGCGAGCACACGGTGCTGCGTGGCGAAGTCCCCAGTCCTCTGAGGCCGCCGCCGGGGTGCGTATTTCATCCGCGCTGCCCGATCGCCGTGGACCGTTGCGCTGCGGAAGTGCCCGCGCTGCGGGAAATCCGGCCCGGCCATTGCGCCGCCTGCCATCTCGCTTGACAGGGAATAATAATGGCTCTTAACTAGTTCACCGGAGGAAGCTCCCGCAAGAGGAGCCGGAAGCGTTTGCGTTGACTTCGAGGAGGAGGTATTTCATGAAACGTGTCGCTGGATTGCTGGCCATCGCGGCCGGTGCGCTGCTTGCCCTTCCGTTGCAGGCCCAGACGCCGCGCAACGGCGGCGAGCTGGTATTTCCCGTGCCGTCCGAGCCGCCCTCGTACGATGGGCACCGCGAGGAGACTTTCGGGCTGATTCACCCGATCGCGCCGTTCTATAACACGCTGCTGCGCGTCGACCCGTTCGATCCGGGCGGCACCAAGCCGGTGCCGTCGATCGCCGAAAGCTGGACCGTTTCGGCCGATTCGCTGACCTACACGTTCAAGATCCGCACCGGGGTCAAGTTCCACGACGGCAGCGACCTTACCGCGCGCGACGTCAAGGCGTCGTACGACAAGATCATCTTCCCGCCGCCCGGCGTGGGCTCCACCCGCAAGGGGCAGTACAGCGCGGTGGCCTCGGTCGAGGCGAACGCAACGACCGTCGTGTTCAAGCTCAAGTACCCGTCCGGGTCGCTGCTCGCCGGCCTGTCGTCGCCTTACAACTTCATCTACAAGGCCGACATCCTGGCGAAGGACCCGAACTGGTTCGAGAAGAACATCATGGGCAGCGGCCCGTTCACTTTCGTCGAGCACGTCAAGGGCTCGCACGTGGTGGGCAAGAAGAACCCGAACTACTGGGACAAGGGAAAGCCCTACCTCGACGGTTTCCGCGCGGTCTTCATGCGCGACTCGGCCGCGCAGGTGGCATCGATCCGCGGCGAGCGGGCGCATATCCAGTTCCGCGGCTTCACGCCCAAGGACCGGGATAACCTCAAGGCCGCGCTCGGCGACAAGATCACGGTGCAGGAGTCGGCTTGGGACTGCAACCTTCTGGTCGCGATCAACCACGAGAAGAAGCCCTTCGACGACAAGCGGGTGCGCCGCGCCCTGACGCTCGCCCTTGACCGGCACCAGGCCTCGAAGGCGCTTTCGCAGATCGCCATCGTGAAAGAGGTGGCGGGCGTGCAGGTTCCGGGAACGCCGTTCGCGACGCCGCCGGAGGAGCTGAACAAGCTTGCGGGCTACTGGACCGACATCGAGAAATCGCGTGCCGAGGCGAGAAGGCTGCTCAAGGAAGCGGGCGTGCCCGAGGGCTTCTCCTTCACGTTCACCAACCGCGGCATCCCGATGCCCTACGAGCCGCTTGGCGTATGGCTCATCGACCAGTGGCGGCGCATCGGCCTCAACGTGCAGCAGCAGGTGATCGAGCCGGCCGCCTACTATGGCGTCATCCGCAAAGGCGACGCGCAAGTGTTCATGGATTTCCAGTGCGGCTACATCGTGGAACCCGACCTCGACATGTACAAGTTTCTGTCGACGGAGCGCAATCCGGCGAACTACGGGCGCTACAAGGACCCGGTGCTCGACGACCTGTACGACAGGCAGAGCCGCGCCACCAATCCGGAGGAGCGCAAGCGGCTGGTGCGCGAATTCGAAAAGCGGCTGCTCGACGACGAGGCGCGCTACCTGATGACCCTGCAGTGGCACCGCATCATCCCGCACTCCGCGAAGGTGAAGGGCTGGACGGTGACGCCGAGCCATTACCTCAACAACACGCTCGACACCGTCTGGCTGAGCGAGTGACCTGTATCGCGCCGGCGGCGGACGGGCCGCCGGCGGTCGCGCCGCCGGCGTGATGGCCAGATGGCCTACTACATCTTCAAGCGCCTGCTGGCGATGATCCCGACCCTGCTCGGGGTCGCGGTGCTCATCTTCCTGCTATTGCGCGTGGTTCCGGGCGACGTGGTCGAGGCGCGCTTCCTCACGCAGGGCAGCCAGTTCCTGTCGCAGGAACTGATGGACATCGAGCGCAAGAAGCTGGGGCTCGACCAGTCGCTGTGGAAGCAGTTCACCACCTGGATGGCGGGGATCGTGCGCCTGGACTTCGGGCTTTCGATGTGGACCGGCTCGCCGATCACCGAGGAGATCAAGCTGCGCTTCGCGCTCTCGCTGCAGCTCGCGATCATGGCAAGCCTCATCGCCCAGGTGTTGGCGATTCCGCTCGGTATCCTGGCGGCGGTCAAGCAGGATACGTGGGTCGACTACGCCGTGCGCGTGTTCTCGATCGCGGGACTCGCGACGCCGTCGTTCTGGCTCGGCATCCTGATGATCCTCGGCATGCTGATCGTCTTCAAATGGGTGCCGCCGATGGTGTTCACGCCGCTGTGGGTGGACCCGTGGCAGAACCTCGCGCAGCTCATCTGGCCGGCGCTCGCGGTGGGCTACCGCTATTCCGCGGTCGGCACGCGCATGATGCGCTCGGCGATGCTCGAGGTGCTGCGCGAGGACTATATCCGCACCGCCCGCGCCAAGGGGCTGTGGCTGAAGCTGATCCTTGCGCGCCACGCGCTGAAGAACGCGATCCTGCCGGTGCTCACCGTCATGAGCCTCGAGTTCGCGTTCCTGCTCGGCGGCCTGGTGGTGACCGAGCAGGTATTCAATCTGAACGGGCTGGGGATGCTGTTCGTGGAAGCGATCTCGCGCCGCGACTACACGCTCACGCAGGCGCTGGTGATGCTCGTTGCGACCGTGTTCCTGATCGTGAATTTCGTGGTCGACATCGCCTACGCCTGGCTCGACCCGCGCATCCGCTACAGCTGACCCCGTGGCCGTCACCCCGCAGACCGTAGATGACCTGACCCGCGGCGGGGAGCATGAGGTCCGCTGGTCGGAGGTGATCATCGACTTCGTGCGCCAGCGTCCGCTCGGCGCGGTCGGCGGCGCAATCATCCTGCTCATGATCGCGATGGCCGCGACTGCCGGGTTGATCGCGCCGTATAACCCGCTCGAGAACGACTACGCCGCGATGCTCTCCGCGCCGGGCGCCGGGCATTGGCTCGGCACCGACGCGCACGGCCGCGACGTGCTCTCGCGCATTCTCTACGGATCGCGCACCGCGCTCATGGTCGGTTTCGGGGCGTCGCTTCTCGGAGCGACGCTCGGCTCGCTGATCGGCGTCGCGAGCGCCTACTTCGGCGGCCGGGCGGATCTCGTCGTGCAGCGCATCCTGGATGTTTTCTTTGCCTTCCCGGTGATCATCCTGGCGCTCGCGGTGGTCGCGGTGCTCGGCACCGGCGCAGGCAACGTGATCCTTGCCATCGCCACGCCGATGGTGCCGCGTTGCGCGCGCGTGGTGCGCTCGAGCGCGCTCTCGGTGCGCGAGATGCCCTACATCGACGCGGCGCGCGCCTCGGGATACGGCCACCGGCGCATCATCCTGCGCCACATGCTGCCGAACGTCATGGCCCCGATCCTCATCATGGCGACCGCGTTTCTCGGCGAGGCGATCCTGCTCGAGGCGTCGCTTTCGTTTCTCGGCCTGGGGGTGCAGGAGCCGACCGCGGCCTGGGGCCTGATGCTACGCGGCGCGGCCGTGGAGTTCGCCGAATCGGCGCCCTGGATGGCGGTCTTTCCGGGGCTTGCGATCAGCCTCGCGGTGTTCGGCTTCAACCTGTTCGGCGACTCGCTGCGCGACGCGCTCGACCCGCGCCTTCGCACGCAGTAGGCGCGGAATTCGCTCAGCCGGCCGCGGCCCGGGCGGCGCCGCTCGCGAGCAGCGCCTCGATCTCCGCCGGCGCGAATCCGTACTCGCGCAGCACTTCGCGCGTGTGTTCGCCAAAGAGCGGCGCGGGACGCCGGCTGCCGCTCCCGGAAAGCGAAAACTTGACCGGCATGCCCACCGCTCGGGTGCGTCCGGCGCGCGGGTGGTCGATCGCGATCACCATCTCGCGCGCGAGCGCCTGGGGATCGGCGAGCGCCTCGGCGAGCGAGTGAATCGGGCCGCAGGGCACGCCGGCCGCGTCGAGCACCTGGAGCCACTCGGCCGAGGAGCGGGCGGCGAGCCGCTCGGTCATCGCCGCGATCAGCGCGGGAAGGTTGCGCATCCGTTCGCCGTTGGTGCGAAAGCGCGCGTCGTCGATCCATTGCGGCGCCCCCAGCACCCGCGCGATCCGTTCCCAGTTCGCCTGGTTGGCGCCGCCGATATTGATCCAGCCGTCGCGGGTGCGAAACGCCTGGTACGGGGCCGAGAGCACGTGCGCCGAGCCGGACGGGCCGGGGGATTCGCCGGTCGCGAAATGCACCGCCGCGTGCCAGTAGCTCTGTTGCAGGCCCGCCTCGAAGAGCGACGTATCGATGAGCTGCCCTTCGCCCGTTTTGAGTCGATGCACGTAAGCCGAAACGATGCCGAGCGCGGCGAGAATCCCGGCATTGATGTCGGTGACGGGGCTGCCCACCTTGACCGGCTCGCGCCCGGGCTCTCCGGTGTAGGCCATCAGGCCCGAGGCGCCCTGCGCGATCAAGTCGAACCCGCCTTTCGCCGCGTACGGGCCGCTTGCGCCCCAGCCGCTCACCGCGCAGTAGATGAGCGCCGGGTTTTCCGCACGCAGGCGTTCGTAGCCGATCCCCAGTCTTTTCAGCGTCCCGTGGCGGAAATTCTCGAGCAGCACGTCGGCCCGGCGCGCCATGCGGATGAGCGCATCGCGCCCCGCCGCATGCTTCAGGTCGAGCGCAAGACCGCGCTTGCCGCGATTCATCATCAGGAACGCGGCCGATTCGCCGTTGACGCTCGGCCTGTCGTAGCGGCGCGAGTCGTCGCCATCGGGGATCTTCTCGATCTTGACCACGTCCGCGCCCAGGTCGGCGAGCATCAGCCCGCAGACCGGCCCGGCCATGACCTGCGTCAGCTCGAGCACCCTGACCCCGGCAAGCGGACCCATCAGCGCCCCTCGAAGTTCGCCCTGCGCTTGGCGAGAAAGGCCGTTACGCCCTCGCGGAAATCCGCGGTGCCGAAGCAGGCGAAGCCTTCGTCGTACTCGGCTTGCGTAAGCGGCCGTGAATCTGCGAGCCGGCGGGCGAATTTCTTGTGCCAGCGCGCCGCAAGCGGCGCGCCTTCGGCGATGCGCCTTGCGGTTGCGTAGGCCTCCTCTTCGACCCGCTCATCGGGTACGACACGGGTGATCAATCCCTTTTCCTTCGCCTCGGCGGCGCCGAAGATCCGCCCCTCGAGCAGGATTTCGAGCGCAGTGGCGCTCCCGCAAAGTCCGATCAGGGCGGCGAGTTCGCAGTGCGCCATGACGAGGCCAAGGTTCTTGATCGGTACGCCGAAGCGGCTCGATTCCCCGCAGATCCGGATGTCGGCGAGCGCCGCGATCTCCAGGCCGCCGCCGACGCAGATCCCCTGAATCAGTGCCACCACCGGATGAAGGCAGCCCGCGATCGCCTTGATCGTCGTCTCCATGACGTGGCCATAGGCGCGCGCCTGCTCGACGTTCGAACGCTCGCGCTCGAATTCGGCGATGTCGTTGCCCGGGGCGAACGCCTTGTCGCCGGCGCCCCGGATCACCACGCAGCGCAGCGTTTCGTCCGCGGAGAGCTCTGCGAACACTTCGCCCAGCCGCTGCCACATCGGCCGCGTGAGCGCGTTGAGCTTTTCGGGTCGGTTGAGGACGACCGTTGCGATCGAACCGTCGCGCTGGAGAAGTATCGGATCGGTCATCGCGCGCGCATCGAGCGCAATTCGGGCATTGGCGCCGCCGTACCGCTCAGGCAGCGGCGCGTGCAGGCGTTGCGCGACACTCCACGAGGTACTGCAGCGCTGCCTGCACCCCCTCTTTCTTCACGGGAACGCCGGCAAGCGCGAGGCCCATTTCCACCCCGGCGAGCGTGCCCGTGAGCATCAGATCGTTGAAATCGCCCAGATGACCGATGCGAAACACCTTCCCGGCAAGCTTTCCCAGTCCGGTGCCGAGCGACATGTCGAAAGCCTCGAGAATCACCTTGCGCGCCCGGTCGGCGTCGTGTCCCGCGGGCATCAGCACCGCGGTGAGCGAAGCGGAGTATTCGCGCGGGTCGAGCGCGAGCACTTCCAGCCCCCAGGCGCGCACCGCGCGCCGGGTCGCTTCGGCGTGGCGCTGATGGCGCGCAAAGACGTTCTCAAGCCCCTCCTCCTCGAGCAGCATGACGAGCGCCTCGCGCAGCCCGTAGAGCAGGTTGGTTGCCGGGGTGTAGGGGAAAAACCCGCTCTTGCCGCTGGCGAGCATTTCGTCCCAGGCCCAGTAGCTGCGCGGCAACCGCGCCGCCTTCGAGGCGGCAAGGGCTTTCGCCGAGACGCAGTTGAACGACAGCCCCGGGGGCAGCATCAGTCCTTTCTGCGAGCCGGCCACCGTGACATCGACGCCCCATTCGTCGTGGCGGTAGTCGATCGAAGCGAGCGAGGAAATCGTGTCCACCATGAAAAGCGCCGGATGCGCCGCGGCGTCGATCGCCTTTCGCACCTCGGCGACGCGGGTGGTCGCCCCGGTCGAGGTTTCGTTATGCACCACGCAAACGGCCTTGATGCTCTTTTCGGTATCGGCGCGCAGGCGCTTTTCGATCGCCTCGGGATCGGCGCCATGGCGCCAGTCGCCGGGCAGGAACTCGGGTTCCAGGCCGAGGCGCTTGGCGAGCCGCTCCCACAGCGCCGCAAAATGGCCGGTCTCGTACATCAGCACCCGGTCGGCGGGCGAGAGCGTGTTCGCAAGCGCCGCCTCCCACGCCCCGGTGCCCGAGGCCGGATAAATGATGACCTCGCTCGCAGTGGTCCTGAAAACCCGCTTGAGCCCTGCGAGCACCGTCTTGCCGAGCGCGGCGAATTCCGGCCCGCGATGGTCCATGGTCGGAAAGTCGATCGCCCGCAGGACACGGTCCGGAACGTTGGTAGGTCCAGGAATTTGCAGGAAATGGCGGCCGCTCGTTCTAGGCATCGTGGCTCCGAATTGCATGCAAAAACTCCATGCTGCGCAACATAGGGGCTTAAAGTTGCTAACTATGATCAGTTTTTGTATTCTGCATTCAAAATGAACGGCCAGCAAGCAGATCTGCCCATCAGCCGCCGGTCGCTGCACGAGGAGACCGTGGAGCGGCTCCGCGACATGATCGTACAGGGTCGCCTCGCCCCCGGCGCGCGGTTGAACGAGCGCATTCTCTGCCAGCAGCTTGGCATCTCGCGCACTCCGCTGCGCGAAGCGTTCAAGGTCCTCGCGACCGAAGGGCTGGTCGAATTGTTGCCCAATCGCGGCGCAGTGGTCTCGGCGCTCGACCCCGGGCGACTGGAGCAGACCTTTGCGGTCATGGGGGCGCTCGAGGCGCTTGCGGGGGAGCTCGCCTGCGCGCGCGCGAGCGAGCGCGATCTGGACGAGGTGCGGGCGCTTCATTACGAGATGCGCGCGGCGCACGCGCGCGCCGATCTTGCCGGGTATTTCCGCCACAACCAGGCGATTCACCTCAAGCTCGCCGAGGCTTCCGGCAACCCGGTGCTTGCGCACACCTACCGGCAGTTGAACGCGAACGTGCGCCGCGCCCGCTACATGGCCAATCTGTCGCGCGAGCGCTGGGACGCGGCGGTGCGCGAGCACGAGGAGATCCTTGCCGCGCTTGCCGCACGCGATGCGCCGCGCCTGAAACGGCTGCTCGGCGAGCATCTCACCTCCAAGCTCACTTCGGTGCTCGGCGCGCTAGCGGCGAAAGCGGTCGCCTGAAGTGCCCGGGCTCGAAGCACGGTTGCGCCGCGAAGTGGACGGCGAAGTGCTGTTCGACGCCGCGAGCCGCGGCCGCTATTCGACCGACGCATCGATCTACCAGATCGAGCCGCTCGGCGTCGTCGTCCCGCGCACCGAGGAGGCAGCGCGCGCGGCGCTCGCGGTCGCGGTCGAGCTCGGCGCGGCGGTGCTGCCGCGCGGTGCCGGCACCTCGCAATGCGGCCAGACGGTCGGCGCGGCACTCGTGCTCGATACTTCGAAATACCTCAAGCGCGCCATCGAAGTCGACCCCGAGCGGCGCATCGCAGTGGTTCAGCCGGGTCTCGTGCTCGATGCACTGAACGCGCAACTGCGCAAGCACGGGCTGTGGTTTCCGGTCGACGTTTCCACCTCGGCGCAGGCGACGCTCGGCGGCATGGCGGGCAACAACTCCTGCGGTTCGCGCTCGATCGCCTACGGCAACATGGTGCATAACGTGCTTGCGATCGACGCCGTTACCGCGGCCGGCGAGCGCTGGAGGTTCGGCCCGATGGACGAGCCGGGCGGGCCGCCCGCGTACCTGGAATTCCTCGGCAAGCTGCGCGCGCTCCACGCGCGCGAGAGGGAAGAGATCGCCGCGCGCTTTCCGCGAGTGCTGCGCAAGGTCGCGGGCTACAACCTCGATCATCTCGGTCCGCCGCACGCAAACGCGGCGCATCTGCTGGTGGGTTCCGAGGGCACGCTCGCCTGGTTCGAGCGGCTGCATCTGAAACTCTCGCCGCTGCCGGGGGCGCGCGTGCTCGGGGTCTGCCAATTCCCGCGTTTTTACACCGCGATGGACTGCGCGCAGCACATCGTGAAGCTCGGCCCTTCCGCGGTGGAACTGGTCGACCGCACCATGATCGGCCTCGCGCGCGACATCCCGGCGTTTCAGGCGACGCTGCGCTCGTTCGTGCGCGGCGAGCCGGAGGCGATTCTGCTGGTCGAATTTTCGGGCGAGGACGCGGCCGGGCAGCAGCGCAAGCTGAAGCAGCTCGTGCAACTGATGGGCGACCTTGGCCTGCCCGGCAGCGTGGTGGAAATCACCGACGCGAAGCAGCAACGGGACATCTGGGAAGTGCGCAAGGCGGGCCTCAACATCATGATGTCGATGAAGGGCGACGGCAAGCCGGTGTCCTTCATCGAGGATTGCGCGGTGCCGCTCGAACATCTCGCGGCGTACACCGACCAGTTGACGCGGGTGTTCGAGAAGCACGGCACGCGCGGCACCTGGTACGCGCACGCCTCGGTGGGGTGCCTGCACGTGCGCCCGGTGCTCGACATGCGCCGCGAGGGCGCGCGGCAGATGCGCGCGATCGCGGAGGAGGCCTGCGCGCTGGTGAGGCGATACAAGGGCGCGTATTCAGGCGAGCACGGCGACGGCCTGGCCCGCTCGGAGTGGATCGCGCCGCTCTTCGGCCCGCGGCTCACCGCCGCGCTCGGCGAGATCAAGTCCTGGCTCGATCCGAAGGGTTTGATGAATCCGGGCAAGATCGTCCATCCGCCGAAGATGGACGACGGTTCGCTTTTCCGCTTCAAACCGGGCTACGCGACGATCGCCTTGAAGCCGGCGCTCGATTGGGGCGAATGGGGCGGCTACGACAAGGCCGTGGAGATGTGCAACAACAACGGCCACTGCCGCAAGTTCGACGCCGGCACCATGTGCCCTTCATACCGCGCCACGCGCGACGAAGTGCACCTCACCCGCGGACGCGCCAACACGCTGCGGCTCGCCCTTTCGGGCCAGCTCGGGTTCGACGAGGCGAAAGAAGCGCTCGATCTGTGCGTGTCCTGCAAGGGCTGCAAGCGCGAGTGCCCCACGGGCGTCGACATGGCGCGCATGAAGATCGAATACCTGGCGCAGTACCGCAAACAACATGCGCCGACGCTGCGCGAGCGGCTGATTGCGTACCTGCCGCGCTACGCGCCGCTCGCCGCGCGGCTGGCGCCGCTCGCGAATCTGGGCACGGCTTTGGCTGGCGGAGCGCTGGGCTTTTCGAGGCAGCGCCCGTTGCCACGCTGGCGCACCGACGTCTTCGATGCGCGCGCGGCGCCCGATGCCGACGTGGTGCTGTTCGTCGATACGTTCACGCGCTATTTCGAGCCGGAAAACGCGCGCGCCGCGCTGAGGCTGCTTACCGCGGCGGGCTATCGCGTGCATAGCACCGAAGCGCTGTGCTGCGGCAGGACCTTTCTGTCAGCGGGACTGGTCGACGAAGCGAAGACCGAGGCGCGCCGCATGCTTGCGTCCCTGCGAGCGTTCGCCGAGCGCGGCGTCCCCATCGTCGGACTCGAGCCGTCGTGCCTGTTCACCTTGCGCGACGAGTTCACCGCCCTGCTGCCGGGCGCGGAAAACGGCGCGCTTGCGCAGCGCGCGCTCCTGCTGGAGCAGTTCTTATGTGCCCAAGCCGATGCCGGTCGGCTGCGGCTGCAGCTCAAGCCGCTCGCGTCGCAGGCGCTGCTGCACGGGCACTGCCATCAGAAGGCATTCGGCGCCATGGGCGCGGTCGAGCGCGCGCTCCGGCTGATTCCGGAACTGAAACTGAGCGTGATCGAATCGAGCTGCTGCGGCATGGCGGGCAGCTTCGGCTACGAAGCCGAGCATTACGACGTTTCGATGAAAATGGCCGAGCTGAGCCTGCTGCCCGCCGTGCGCAAGGCGAGCGCGGACGCTCTCATCGTCGCCGACGGCACAAGCTGCCGCGAGCAGATCGAACACGGCGCGCGGCGCCGCGCGCTGCACGCGGCGCGAGTGCTGGAACTCGCGCTCTAACCGATCAGCACTTCGGCAGATAGCGGCGCAGCCAGTCGCGCGCGCGTTCGCGAGCGTGGCGCGTGGCGGTCTTTTCCTCCGGGATCGCGTCGCGCCGGAAATCGAACGCGCGGCGCGCCATCGGATAGACCTGCAGCTCGACCGGAAGGCCCCGCTCCCAAAGCAGGTAGAAGGCGCGCCCGTTCGACAGCCGCCGCACTTCGAAATCCTGCTCGCCGATCAGCATCAGCAGCGGGGCCTTGAGGCGCTCCAGTTCCGGCGCGACCGAATAGATCTGCTGCGGCTCGGGCGCATTGGGGTCCTGGAAGTGGCCATAATAGGAAACGATCGCAGCGACATCGCGCGGGCGCTTGGCCGCGAGCCTGAGCGCGTAATACGGTCCGCGCGAGACGCCCACGATGCCCGCCGGTCCCTTGCAGGCGTCGCGGTGCTGGAGGAGCGCATCGAACGCCGCCTCGACGTCGCCCTCGGTCGCCGGGTCGTGCGGCACCGGCCAGCGGTGGATCAGGCGACCGGTCTGCCAGTCCGGCGCCATGACGAGAAAGCCCTGCGCGGCAAGCTCGAGAACTCGCGCCCGCTCCTCCTCCTGGTAGCCGCGCCGCGCGTGGATGAAGAGCACCGGCGAAAACGGGCCCGCCCCGGCGGGCTTCGCGAGCTCGGCGGGCACCTCGGTCGCACCGTTGCGGAGGGTGACGGATTCCACGGTCTGGGCGGCAAGCCCGATGCACCAGAGCTGCAGTGCGGCGGCGAACAGGACTTTCATCGGATCCTCCGGCTCCAGGCGAAAAGGGCGATGCCCGCCGCGATCATCGGCACGCTCAGCCACTGCCCCATCGAGAGGCCGAACGCGAGCAGGCCCAGAAAATCGTCCGGTTCGCGCGCGAATTCGGCGGCGAACCGAAACACCCCGTAGCCGATGAGAAAGAGCGCCGATACTTCGCCGCGCGCCCGCGGCCTTGCCGAGAACCACCACAGCAGCGCAAAGAGCGCGATCCCCTCGAGCGCCATCTCGTAGAGCTGCGACGGGTGGCGCGGCGCGCCTCCGGCACCGCGGAAGACCATCGCCCACGGCAGGTCGCTCGCGCGTCCCCAGAGCTCGCCGTTGATGAAGTTTCCAAGCCTGCCGGCCGCGATTCCGATCGGCACCAGCGGCGCGACGAAATCCATCACGTCGAGCCAGCGCAGCTTGTGGCGGTGCGCAACGAAGAGCATCGCCGCGAGCACGCCGAGAAAGCCGCCGTGAAAGGACATGCCCCCCTGCCAGATGGCGAAGATCTCGAGCGGGTGCGAAAGATAGTAGGCGGGCTTGTAAAAGAGCACGTAGCCGAGCCGCCCGCCGAGGATCACCCCGAGGATCGTGCTGAAAAGCAGGTCGTCGAACTGGGTTCGCGTGACCGGGGCGCGGTCCCCGGCCGCGGCGATGCGGCGAAGTCCCAGCCACCAGCCGGCGGCAAAGCCGGCGAGGTACATGAGCCCGTACCAGCGGACCGCGAGCGGGCCGATGGAAAACGCGATCGGATCGAAATTGGGGTGCTGCAGCACGGTAAGATTCCATTCTAACGACTGGAGGAAACCGAGTTATGGCCTACAACCGCAGAAGCCGCCTGATCACGCAGGGCGTCGCGCGCTCCCCGAACCGGGCGATGCTGCGCGCCGTCGGATTCGGCGACGGCGATTTCGAAAAACCGATCGTCGGCGTCGCCAACGGGCATTCGACGTTGAACCCGTGCAATGCCGGCATCCAGCCGCTGGTGGACCGCGCGATCGAGGCGCTGAAGGCGGCGGGGGCGATGCCGCAGGTGTTCGGCTTTCCGACCGTCACCGACGGAATCGGCATGGGCACGGAAGCGATGAAGTACTCGCTGGTATCGCGCGAAGTCATCGCCGATGCGATCGAAACCTCGGTCAACGGCCAGGCGATGGACGGCGCGCTCGTCGTCGGCGGCTGCGACAAGAACATGCCCGGCGGCGTGATGGCCCTTGCGCGCATGAACGTGCCCGGGATCTTCGTCTACGCCGGGACGATCAAGCCCGGCACCTGGAAGGGCGAGACCCTCACCATCGTCAGCCCGTTCGAGGCGGTGGGTGCCTACACCGCCGGAAAGATGCGCGAAGAGGACTTCGTCGGCATCGAAAAAAACGCCTGTCCGACGGTCGGCGCCTGCGGCGGCATGTACACCGCGAACACGATGAGCTCCTCGTTCGAGGCGCTCGGCATGAGCCTGCTCGGCTCCTCGCAGATGGCTTCGCCCGATCCAGAAAAGGCCGACTCGGCCGCCGAGTCCGCGCGCGTGCTCGTGCAGGCGGTCAGGAACGATCTCAAGGCGCGCGACATCATCACGCGCAAGTCGATCGAGAACGCCGTCGCCCTGGTGATGGCGACCGGCGGTTCGACCAACGCCGTGCTGCACTACCTTGCGATCGCCCATGCCGCCGGGGTGAAGTGGTCGATCGACGACTTCGAGCGGGTGCGCAGACGAGTCCCGGTACTTTGCAACCTCAAGCCTTCCGGGCGCTATGTGGCGGTGGACTTTCACCGCGCGGGCGGCGTCCCGCAGGTGCTGAAGATGCTGCTCGAACATGGCGTGCTGCACGGCGAATGCCGCACCATCACCGGGCGGACGATGGCCGAGGAGCTGAAGCAGATCGCGTCCGAGCCGCGCGCCGACCAGGACGTGATCCGCCCCTGGTCGAATCCGATGTACCCGCAGGGACACCTTGCGATCCTCAAGGGCAACCTCGCCACCGAAGGCTGCGTGGCGAAGATCACCGGCCTCAAGAACCTCTCCATTACCGGCCCGGCGCGCGTCTTCGATTCGGAAAACCAGTGCATGAAGGCGATCCTGGCGAAGAAGATCCGTCCGGGGGACGTGATCGTGATCCGCTACGAAGGGCCGAAAGGCGGGCCCGGCATGCAGGAAATGCTTGCGCCCACCTCGGCGCTCATCGGCCAGGGGCTCGGCGAATCGGTGGGACTTCTCACCGACGGGCGCTTTTCCGGCGGCACCTGGGGCATGGTCGTCGGCCATGTCGCCCCGGAAGCCTACGTCGGCGGCACGATCGCGCTGGTGAGGGAAGGCGATTCGATCACGATCGACGCGAAAAAGCGCCTCATCCGGCTCAACGTTGCCGCGAAGGAGCTTGCTGCGCGCAGGAAGAAATGGCGCGCGCCCCGGCCGCGCTACACGCACGGCCTCATGGCCAAGTACATGAAGGTGGTCTCGACCGCCTCAAAAGGTGCGGTGACGGACTAGAAGGACGAAGCGGGCTCCTTCAGGAATTCGATCTCGGCCGGAGTCGATTCGCGCCCCAGCAGCGCATTGCGGTGCGGAAAGCGGCCGAAACGCCG
>Ga0137796_10000516_pt1 | contig 23614 bp, 19 predicted proteins | sample OV2TP3_FD_97704 | JGI IMG/M metagenome (GOLD analysis project Ga0137796, IMG submission 97704) | reverse complement strand
CATCCGGATTGGAACTACACGGTGTCTCCACATTCGGTTGGCTGAACGAGCCTCTTGTTTTGGCAATTTCATTGTTGCACGGGCCCTTAGGAAGCGGGGTCACGGTCCGCGGCCGCAGGACCACCAGATCCCGGAACCGGAGGTCGATCGACTCCACGCGCTCCCCCCGCTCGTCGAGCTCCCCGAGGACCCCGTCGAGCCGGGCCAGGCGCGCGTCCCAGCCCTCGTGCCCGACCCGGACCTCCACGCCGTCCACCGTGTACAGGACGGGCCCGTCCGCGGGCTCGAGGTCGATCTCGGAGATCCGCCCGGCGATCCGTCCGCCCGTCCGCTGGAGCGCCCGGAGGAGCGCGAGGCCCGCGTGCAGGCGGTCGGCCAGAGGATGGTCCGCGGCGGCGGCCACCGGCTCGACACCGCTCAGGATCGGCAGCGGCGGCGGGCCGGGGCGCCGCTCGGGGGCGACCAGGCGGCCGTCCGCGTCGATCCAGACGAGGCCGCCCGCGCCGCTCGCGTTGACGAGGGCGTAGGGCTCGCGCTCCTCGACGAGGAGGACGACGCGGTCCGGCAGGTGGCGGACGACCCGCGCGCTGCGGACGCCGGGCAGCGCCCCGACCCGGTCCTCGACGACCTCGGGGTCCACCGCGAAGAGGTTCACGCCGCGCGCGATCCCCGCCGCCGCGAGCACAGTCGCCTCCGGGAGACGGTGGAGCCCCGCGACCTCGACGCGCGCGACGGCGAGGGCCGGCGCGGTCCGGAGCCAGTGGACGGCGGCGATCCCGCCCGCCCCGAGGGCCGCCAGGACCAGCCCCGTCCCCACCGCGCGCCCCAGGGTCCGGAGCACGCGGCGGAGCCGCCGCGCCGGACGGCGCTGCCGCGCGATGAGCCCCTCGCGCGAGGCGAAGTCGGCCATGCGCCCGGGCCGCGCCCGGGGCGTGAGGAGCGTCGACGGGGCCGCGCGCCGGGTCACTCGCCCAGGATCCTGATCTCGGGCTGCAGCCGGACGCCGGCCTGCTTGTGGACGCGCTCGAGCGCCATCTCCATGAGGGCCACGACGTCGGCGGCCGTAGCGCCGCCGCGGTTGACGATGAAGTTCGCGTGCTTCGCGGAGATCTCCGCCCCGCCGAGGCGCTTGCCCTTGAGCCCCGCCTTCTCGAGAAGCCGGCCGGCGTAGTCGGCGTCCGGGTTCTTCCACACGCACCCGGCCGAGGCGAGCGCGAGCGGCTGGGTCGCCTTCTTCTGCTTGAGCCGCGCCTTGATCTCCGCGTAGATCTCCTTCTGCGGCTTGCGGTGGAGGGTGAGCCGGGCGCCCAGGAGGATCGCCCCCGGCGGGAAGTTGAAGGTCCGATACGCGAACGCGCCCGCCGTCGGCTTGAGCTCGCCGATGGTGCCGTCGGCGTGGAGGAAGTAGACCGCCGAGACGAAGTCGCCGATCGCCCCGTCGTGCGTCCCCGCGTTCATCGCGAGCGCGCCGCCGATCGTCGCGGGAATCCCGACCAGGCACTCGACCCCGCCGAGTCCGATCGCGGCCGCCTCCCGGATCATCGTGGACAGCCCGGCGCCGCCGCCGACCGTGACCTCCTCGCCATGGAACTCCATGCGGCCGAGGCACCCCTCCAGCTTGATGACGATCCCGCGGAGCCCCCTGTCCTTGACGAGGACGTTGTTGCCGCCCCCGATCACGACGACCGGGAGCTTCTCCTTCTCCGCATAGCCGATGGCCTTGCGGACGTCGTCCACGTCCTGGGGGAGCACGAAGATGTCGGCGGGCCCCCCGATGCGGAGCGACGTGTGGAACGCCAAGGGCTCCTTGAACCGGACCTCACCGCGGATCTCACCCAGCATGCCGCTCTCCTTCTGCGCTCCGGCCCTTCGCGCTCCGGGGCGGGCCGGCAGGCCCCTGGCTCAGGTGCCTCAGCACCTGATCCGCGAGGCCGCCGATGTCCCCCGCCCCGAGCGTGAGGAGCAGGTCGCCGGGCCGCACGGCGTGGAGGAGGAACTCGAGCAGCCCCCCCCGATCGCTCACGTAGCGGACCTCCCGGGTGGTTCGGGCGGCGATCCCCTCGGCCAGGGTCCGCGCGTGGACCCCGGGGATGGGCGCCTCGCCGGCCGGGTAGATGTCGGTGATCACGAGCACGTCAGCGTCGTCGAAGGCGGTGAGGAACTCGCCGTGCAGATGGAAGGTGCGCGTGTAGCGGTGCGGCTGGAAGGCGACGACCAGCCGCCGCCCGAACCCCTGGCGCGCCGCAAGGAGCGTCGCCCGGATCTCCGCCGGGTGGTGGCCGTAGTCGTCCACCACGAGGACCCCCCGCGCCTCGCCCCTGACCTGGAACCGCCGCTGGACGCCCGTGAAGCTCTCGAGCGCGCGCTGGATGACGGGGAACGGGACCTCGAGGTCCAGGCCGACGGCCGTGGCGGCGAGCGCGTTGGCCGCGTTGTGCGCGCCCGGCACGTGGAGCCGGAGCTCCCCGAGCGACTCGCCCCGGTGCAGGACCTCGAAGCGCGCGGTCAGGCCCTCCAGCCGGAGCGCGGCGGCGACGAGGTCGGCCGGTCCGGCGAGCCCGTAGGTGATCGCGCGCTTTTCGACGCGCGGGAGCAGCGCCCGGATCTCGGGCTGGTCGGCGCACAGGACAGCGGCCCCGTAGAACGGCACCGTGTTGATGAACTGGAGGAACGCCTCCCGGATCGCGTCCAGGTCGCGGTAGTAGTCGAGGTGCTCGGCGTCGATCGTCGTGACGACCGCGATGGTGGGCGTGAGCCGCAGGAACGAGCCGTCGGACTCGTCCGCCTCGGCCACCAGGAACTCCCCCTGCCCCAGCCGGGCGTTCGCGCCGAGCGCCGTCACCCGCCCGCCCACGACGATCGTCGGGTCGAACCCCGCCTCGGCGAGCACCGCGGCGACCATCGAGGTGGTGGTCGTCTTGCCGTGCGTGCCGGCGATCGCGATCCCGTGTTTGACGCGCATCAGCTCGGCGAGTAGCTCGGCCCGCGGGATGACCGGGATCCCCCTCTGCCGGGCCGCTTGCAGCTCGGGGTTGTCCCGCGCGACCGCGGACGAGTAGACGACCACGTGCGCCCCCTCGACGTGGCTCGCGGCGTGGCCGACGAAGACCTTCGCGCCGAGCCGTTCGAGGCGCTCGACGGCCTCGTTCCGCTTCGCGTCGGAGCCGGTCACCCGGTAGCCGAGGGTGAGGAGCACCTCGGCCAGGCCGCTCATCCCGGCGCCGCCGATCCCGACGAAGTGGACCTGCTGGTAGCGCTTGAAGATGCGCGTGCCGGTCATTCGAGACCCCCCGCACCCCCGACCCCGACTGATCGGGTCGCCGGGACGGCTCGGGCGTGCGCCCTCGCGCCGTCCCGCCCCTCCGGCCCCCTTCGGGGGGAGGGGGGGCCGACGCTCAGAACGCTGACCCGCGAGGCGGGGCGTGACGTGGCCTGTCTCACGCCGGCCCCCCCGCACCCCCGACCCCGACTGATCGGGTCGCCGGGACGGCTCGGGCGTGCGCCCTCGCGCCGTCCCGCCCCTCCGGCCCCCTTCGGGGGGAGGGGGGGCCGACGCTCAGAACGCTGACCCGCGAGGCGGGGCGTGACGTGGCCTGTCTCACGCCGGCCCCCCCGCACCCCCGACCCCGACTGATCGGGTCGCCGGGACGGCTCGGGCGTGCGCCCTCGCGCCGTCCCGCCCCTCCGGCCCCCTTCGGGGGGAGGGGAGCGCGCCCTGCGGTCGGCTGGCCGGCGCGCGGTGTCTCATGCGTGGGCCCTCGCGGGGCGGACGGCCACCGGCGCCGGCGCGGTATCGGCGTGCTGGGAAATGCTCAGGAGCAGGCCCACTCCCGCCATCGCGACGAGCAGAGACGAGCCCCCGAACGAGATGAAGGGGAGCGGGAGGCCCTTCGTCGGCAGGAGGCCCACCACCACCCCGAGGTTCACCAGCGCCTGGGTCGCCAGCATCGCCGTGACGCCGAGGGCTGCGAGCGCGCCGAAGGGGTCGGCGACCCGCAGGGCGATCCGCATCCCCCGCCAGAGCACGAGGCCGAACAGGACTACCGTGAGGACCGCTCCGGCGAACCCGAGCTCCTCTCCGATGATGGCGAAGATGAAGTCGGTGTGGGGTTCCGGGAGGTAGAAGAGCTTCTGCTTCGACTCGCCGAGCCCGCGCCCCACCGCCCCCCCGCCCCCGAGGGCGAGATACGACTGGATGATCTGGAAGCCCGCGCCCTGCGGATCCGCCCACGGGTCGAGGAAGGCGAAGACGCGGCGCACGCGGTAGCTCGCCCCCGTCACGGCCAGCACGATGACGGGGACCGCCGCGGCGCCGACCAGGACGAGGTGGCGGACGCGCGCGCCGGCGACGAAGAGCATGCACAGGACCACCGTCACGAGTGCCACGCTCGAGCCGAGGTCGGGCTGGGCCATGACGAGCGCCGCCATCGCGCCCGTGACGACGAGCGGCGGCAGGAACCCCCGGAGGAACGTCCCGATCACGGGCCGCCGGCGGGCGAGGAAGTCCGCCAGGTAGAGCACCAGCGCGAGCTTGGCGAGCTCCGTCGGCTGGAACGAGAACGGGCCCCAGCGGAGCCAGCGTCGGGTCCCGTTGATCTCCTGGCCGAAGGGCGGCACGAGCACGAGGACCAGGAGCGCGGTCGCGACGAGGAGGAGCGGGGCGACGAGCCGCCGCCAGCGCCGGTAGTCCACGGCCATCGTCCCCCACAGCACCGCGAGCCCGAGGATGGCCCAGAAGCACTGCTTCTTGAGGAAGAAGTAGGGGTCGTGGAACCGGTCGGTCGCGAGGATCGCGCTCGCCGAGTAGACCATGACGATGCCGAGCCCGACCAGGACGACGACGACCAGGAACAGGACGTAGTCGGGGCTCATCTTCCTGGGCATGTCAGCCTCGCCCCTCGAGCGCGAGCACCTCGGCCTTGAAGACCTCGCCCCGGTGCTCGTAGTCGCGGAACATGTCGAAGGACGCGCAGGCCGGCGACAGCAGCACGACGTCGCCCGGCGCTGCCAGGCTGAAGGCCTGCCGCACCGCCGCCCCCAGGGAGTCCGTCTCGTGGACGGCCGTGACGCGCCGGAGCGCGGGGCCCAGCGTCGCGCGGCCCTCGCCGATCACCACCGCCGCCTTCACCCGCCCGTCGGCCGCCGCCGCGAGCGGCGCGAATTCCTGCCCCTTGTCCCGGCCACCCGCGATCAGGACGATCGGCTCCCGGAAGGACGCGAGCGCCTTGAGCGTCGCGTCCACGTTCGTGCCCTTCGAGTCGTTGTAGAAGGCCACGCCCGCGAGCTCCCGCACCCACTCGAGCCGGTGGGGGACGCCCCGGAAGGCCTTGATGGCGGCGCGCAGGCGCCCGGGCTCCACGCGCGCCCACGCCGCGCACGCGGTCGCGGCCAGCACGTTCTCGAGGTTGTGGGCGCCGCGGAGGAAGATCTCCTCGACGGGACAGACCGGCTCGTCCCGGGCCTCGAGCCGGAGCGTGAGCCAGCCCTCACGGACGTAGCACCCCTCCGCGACCGGCCGCGCCCGGCTGAACCAGACCACCCGGCCCGGCGCCCGCCCGGCCAGCGCGGCCGCGCCCGGATCGTCGGCATTGACGACGGCCCAGTCCTCCCTGGTCTGGCACATGAAGACGCGCGCCTTCGCCTCCGCGTAGGCGGCGAGCGACGGATGCCGATCGAGGTGGTCCGGGGTCACGTTGAGGAGCGCGGCGACGCGCGGGCGGAAGCGCTCGATCGTCTCGAGCTGGAAGCTCGAGACCTCCGCGACCACGAGCCCGTCCCGCGGGAAGTCGAGGGCCTCGGCCGCGAGCGGCCGCCCGATGTTGCCGCCGACCAGCAGCGGGCGGCCCGTCTCGGCCAGGAGCGCCCCGACGAGCGCCGTCGTCGTCGTCTTGCCGTTCGTCCCCGTCACCGCGATGACCTCCGCCGTCATCGCCCGGTAGGCCAGCTCGAGCTCCCCGATCACGGGAATGCCGCGCCGCCGGCACGCGGCGAGCGCCTCGTGCTCCGTCGGCACGCCCGGGCTCACGACGACCAGCTCGGCGCCGGCGAACGCCTCGGGCGGGTGGCCGCCGAGGTAGAGGCGGACGCCCTCGGCGGCGAGCCCGCGGATCCGCGCGCCGAGCGCGTCGGCCGTCTGGCGGTCGGTCCCGCTGACGGCCGCCCCGAGGGTCCGGAGGAGCCGGCAGGCGGCGACGCCGCTCCGCGCGAGCCCGACGACGGTGACGCGCCGGCCCCCCAGGGCGGCGCGCCAGGCCGGGCCGCGCTCGGCCGCGAGCCAGCCTTGCTCAACCGAAGCCACGGCCATCACCTGAGCTTGAGCGTCGTCACGGCCAGGAGGGCCATGAGCAGCGAGAGGATCCAGAAGCGGATCACGATCTTCGACTCCGGCCACCCGGCCAGCTCGAAGTGGTGGTGGAGCGGCGCCATCCGGAAGATCCGCCGGCCGGTCAGGCGGAACGAGGCGACCTGGAGGATCACCGAGACCGCCTCGATGACGAACAGCCCGCCGATGAAGGGAAGCAGCAGCTCGGCCTTCGTGAGCACGGCCAGGGTCCCGATCGCCCCGCCGAGGGCGAGGGAGCCCACGTCCCCCATGAACACCTCGGCCGGGTGGCTGTTGAACCAGAGGAACCCGATGCTCGCGCCCATGAGGGCGCCGCAGAAGACGGCCAGCTCCCCGGCCCCCCGGACCTTGAGGATGAAGAGGTACTGGGAGAGCACGGCGTGCCCCGTGACGTAGGCGAAGATGCCCAGGGCGATCGCCGCGACGATGACGGGACCCATCGCGAGGCCGTCCAGCCCGTCGGTCAGGTTCACCGCGTTGGACGCCCCGACGACGATCAGCGCCGCGACGACGATGTAGGAGACGCCGAGGTCCGGCACCCACTCCTTGGCGAACGGCACGGCGAGCTGGGTCGTCACGCCGTCGGAGGGGTAGCGGTAGAGGTAGGCGCCGAGCGCGAGCCCGACGGCCGACTGCGCGAGGAACTTCTCGCGGATCTTGAGCGGCCGGTGCCGCGAGAGCTTCCGCCAGTCGTCGTAGAGCCCGATGGCCCCGAGCAGCACGGTCACGACCAGCACGACCCAGAGCAGGCGGTTCTGGAGATTCCCCCAGAGCAGGCTCGAGGCCAGCAGGGCGCCCAGGATCAGGAGCCCGCCCATCGTCGGCGTCCCCGCCTTGGCCCGGTGCCGCTCGGGCCCGTCCACGCGGATCGTCTCGCCGATCTGCCGCTCGCGGAGCTTCCGGATCACCCACGGGCCCAGCACGAGGCTGATGAGCAGGGCCGTGAGGAGCGCCATGGCCGTCCGGAACGTGATGTAGCGGAAGACGTTGAAGGCGATGTGGTACTTGGCGAGGGCGGCGAGGTAGGTCAGCATGCAGGCCGGCCCCCGCCGAGCCGCGCGAGGAGGACCTCGACCGCGCGCTCCATCTGCATCCCCCGCGAGCCCTTGACGAGCACGCGGTCGCCGGAGGTCAGGCGGGCCGCCACCCAGGCCGCGGCGTCCTCGGGCGCGTCGAAGCTCGCCACCTCGGGGCACCCGGCTGCGCGGGCCGCGGTCGCCGCCACGCGCGCGGCCGGCCCGGCGGTGGCGAGCCCCGCGGTGGGGAGGGCGGCGATCCAGCCCCCGGCGTCGCGGTGCGCCACCTCGCTCGCCGGGCCGAGCTCCAGCATGTCGCCGAAGATCACCCAGGCCCGCCCGCCGGTCGCGGCGGCGAGCGCGTCGAGCGCGGCACGCAGGGAGGCCGGGTTGGCGTTGTAGGTGTCGTCGAGGATCCGGACGCTCCCGGCCGGGCGCCAGAGCAGGCGTCCCTTGAGCGGCGCCGCCTGGCCGAGCGCCCCGGCGGCGCGCTCGAGCGGGACCCCGAGGGCCAGACCGACCGCGATCGCCGCCGCGCCGTTCCAGGCGTTGTGGCGGCCCGCCAGCGACAGCCGCACCGGGGCCGTGCCGCCGCCCGCCGCCACGGTGAAGGCGAGCGCGCCCGCCGTCACCGTCACCTCCGAGAGGCGGACGTCGGCGCGTGCGGCCCGACCGTAGGTGAGGACGCGCGCCCGCGCCTCGCGCGCGAGAGCGAGGACGAGCGGGTCGTCGGCGTTCAGGACCACGTGTCCGTCCCCTGGGATCGCCTGGACCAGCTCGCCCTTGGCCTTCTGGACCCCCTCGATCGAGCCCACGCCCTCCAGGTGCGCCGGGGCGATGGCGGTGACCACCCCGACGGTGGGCTGGGCGAGCTGGGCGAGCGCCGCGATCTCGCCGAAGGCGTTCATGCCGAGCTCGAGGACCAGCGCCTCGTGGGAGGGCTCGAGGCCGAGCAGCGTCAGCGGCACGCCCCACTGGTTGTTGAGGCTCCCGACCGCCTTGAGGACCCGGAAGCGCTGACCGAGCACGAGAGCGGTCAGCTCCTTGGTCGTCGTCTTCCCGTTCGACCCGGTGATGGCGACGACGGCGACCGCGTGGCCCCGTCGGTGGAAGGCCCCGAGGCCCTGGAGGGCCCGGGTCGTGTCCGCCACGAGAACCACCGGGAAGTCCGGGGCGAGCCCCGGCGCCGCCGGGAGGCGGCTCACCACGACCGCCCCCGCCCCGCGCCCGACCGCGTCCGCGACGAACGCGTGGCCGTCCCGGCGTGGCCCGCGGATCGCGACGAAGACCTCGCCGGGGCGGCACGTCCGGCTGTCGATCGAGACGCCGCTCACGACGGCCTCGGGGCGGCCGCCCGCGAGCCGCCCCTGCGTGCCCTGGACGAGGTCGGCGACCGTCAGACGGGGCACCGCTACCCTCGCCGCTCCGGCTTCAGGGTCGTGAGGATCTCGCGGGCTACCTGGCGGTCGTCGAAGGGGAGGACCTGGTCGCCGACGATCTGGTACGTCTCGTGACCCTTCCCCGCGATCACGAGCACGTCCCCGGCGCGCCCCCAGGCCAGCGCGTCGCGGATCGCCTCGCGTCGGTCGGGAAACACAGTATAGCCCTCCGGCGGGGGCGGCACCACTCCGGCGGCGATCTCGTCGATGATGGCGCGCGGGTTCTCCGACCGGGGGTTGTCCGAGGTCAGCCACACGCGGTCGGCCAGCTCGGCCGCGATCCGCCCCATGATCGGGCGCTTCTTCCGGTCGCGGTCGCCGCCGGCGCCGAAGACCACCCCCAGGCGGCGTGGCGTCAGGCGGCGCGCGGTCTCCAGGACGCGGCGGAGGGCGTCGGGGGTGTGGGCGTAGTCCACGACGACCAGGAACTCCTGGCCCGCGTCCACCCGCTCGAACCGCCCCGGCACGGTCTGCACGCCCGCCAGGGCCGCGCCGATCGCGTCCGGACGGAGCTCGAGCGCCACGCCGGCCGCCACCGCGCCCAGGAGGTTCATCACGTTGTGCTCGCCGATGAGCGGCGAGGCGACGCGGACCGCCCCCAGGGGCGTCTCCGCGTCGAGGACGATGCCCTCGAGCCCGGAGGTGTACCCGCGCGGCCGGACGGCGTGGGCGGGGCCGAGCCCGAAAGTGAGGACACGCCCGGGCAGCTCGGCGGCGAGCCGCCGCGCCCACTCCGCGCCGGCGGGGTCGTCGGCGTTCAGCACAGCCGTCGGGCGGGGCTTGGGGCCGTCGCGGAGCAACTCGAAGAACAGCCGCGCCTTCGCCTGCGCGTACCGCTCCATCGTGCCGTGGAGGTCGAGGTGGTCCTGCGTGAGGTTCGTGAAGATGGCGACGTCGAACGCGACCCCGTCCACGCGTCGGAGCTCGAGGGCGTGCGACGAGACCTCCATCGCCACGCCGCCCACTCCGGCCGCGACCATCTCGGCGAGGAGCCCCTGGAGCTCGAGCGCCTCGGGGGTCGTCTGCCGCGCGTCCCGCCCCGCCCCGCGAATCACGTACCGGATCGTCCCGACGATCCCGGTTTCGAGCCCGCGGGCGCGGAGGAGCGCCTCGACGAGGTAGGTCGTGGTGGTCTTGCCGTTCGTCCCCGTCACCCCGACCACGGCCAGGGCGCGGGAGGGATGGCCGAAGTAGGCATCGGCGAGCCGCGGCAGCGCCCGCCGGCTGTCGGGGACCAGGATGCGGCCGAGCGCGTGCCCCGGGAGCGGGTCCGGCGGCTCGGCGACGATGGCGCTCGCCCCGCGCTCGACGGCGTGGGGGATGAAGCGGTGGCCGTCCACCCGGAGCCCCCGCACGGCCACGAAGCAGCACCCCTCGGTCACGCGGCGGGAATCGTCCGTGAGCCCGTGGACCTCCTTCGGCATGGGGCCGAGCAGGGCCTTCTCCGGCAGCGCGCCGAGGAGCTGGTCGAGGGGGACCGTGCGCGTCGCCGCCACAGGGCTCATGTTCTCGGTTTCCCATTGACGGGCCCGGTCGCGGGCGTCGTCGCCGCCTCTCTCCCATTCGGGAGGCGGCCGTCCGCGGCCGGCCCGGGCGGCGGCACGAGCTCGAGCCGGCAGAACGCCCCGGGCGTGAGGACGGTCCCGGCCGCGGGCGACTGCCGGACGATCACGCCCCGACCCGCGACCGACACCTCCACGTCGTAGCCCGCGAGCAGCCCGAGGGCCTGGCGCAGGCTCCGGCCGACGAGGTCCGGCATGACCGCCTCGCCCGCGTCCGCGTCGGCCAGCCCCACGAAGGCGCCGGGCGGGACCGCCGCCGGGGCCGCGGGGGGCGACGTGTCCCGGACGATCTGGAGCGAGGGCACGTCGGCCGGAGGCACGTCCAGGTGCCTCAGCACCTGGCTCGCCAGCGCCGCGAACACCGGCGCCGCCGCCTCGGATCCCCACTGCGCCGTCTTGGGCTCGTCGAGCATGACCAGCATCACGAGGCGCGGCGCGTCCGCCGGGACGAACCCCACGAAGGAGAGCACGCCGGGCCTGCGTGAATAGACGCGGCTGCCGGGCTCGAGCTTCTGCGCGGTGCCGGTCTTCCCCGCGACGCGGTACCCCTCGATCGCCGCCTTCTGCCCCGTCCCCTGGGCGACCACCTGGGTGAGGATCTCGGTGAGGGCGGCCGCCGTCTCCCGCGAGATCACCTGCCGGACGGCCTCGGGCTCGACCCGGCGCACCTCGCGACCCTGGTCGTCGAGCACGGCGCGGACGACGTGGGGGCGCGTGAGTCGACCCTCGTTCGCGACCGCGGCGAAGGCGGCGAGGATCTGCAGCGCCGTCGCCGAGACCTCCTGGCCGATCGACATCGAGGCCAGCGACAACCCCGACCAGCGCTGGGGGGGCCGGAGCTGGCCCCGGCTCTCGCCGGGCAGGCCGACGCCCGTCTGGCTGCCGAACCCGAAGGCCGCCATGTACTTGTAGAAGCGCTCGCGGCCGAGCGCCTGGCCCACCTTGATCGCCCCCACGTTCGAGGAGAACTGGAGGACCTCCCGGAACGACAGCCAGCCGTAGCGCTTCCAGTCGTGGATCTGGCGGCCGGCGACGGTGATCACCCCCTGCTCCGCGTAGAGGTGGTCGTCGGGCCGGACGACCCGCTCCTCGAGGGCGGCCGCCGCGAGGATCACCTTGAAGGTCGAGCCGGGCTCGAACGGATCGGTGATCGCCCGGTTCCGCCACTGGTCGGAGCTGGCCTGCTGGTAGGCATTGGGGTTGAAGGTCGGCCGGATCGCGATGGCCAGGAGCTCCCCGGTCCGCGGGTCCATGGCGAGGATCATTCCGGCCCGCGCGCCGGTCTGCCGCCACGCGGCCTCGAGCTCGCGCTCGGCGATGTACTGGATCGTCGCGTCGAGCGTCAGCGCGAGGCCGTGACCCGGGGTCGGCGGCCGGAGGATCGCCGGCTGCGCCGTGACGTCGCGCCCGAGGGCGTCCCGCTCCACGAGCGCCAGCCCCCGCTCGCCGGCCAGGAGGCGGTCCTGCGCCAGCTCGATCCCCTCCAACCCCCGGTCGTCGTACCCCTCGAACCCCAGCACGTGCGCCGCCAGCTCGCGGTTCGGGTAGAAGCGCAGCGACTCCGGCACCGTGCCGATGCCGGGGACCCGCAGGGCTCGGATGGGCTGGGCGACGGCGGGCGGGATCTTTCGCTTGAGCCAGACGAACGGCCGGTCGGACTGGAGGCGCTCTTCCAGGTCGCGCGGGCGCTCCCCGAGCCGGGGGGCCAGGGCCGCCGCCACGGCGGCCCGGTCGGCGATGCGGCCGGGGAGGGCGAAGACGGACTCGACCTCCCCCGAGACGGCGAGGGCCTGCCCGTGCCGGTCGTAGATGGGCCCCCGCTTGGGCTTCAGCGGGATCGTCTTGGAGTACTGGCGCTCGGCGATGCGGGCGAGCTCGTCGTGGCGGACGACCTGGAGATGGCCGAGGCGGGCGACGACGACGAGGTGAACGGCGACGAGGGCACCGGTCAGGACGAGGGCGCGGGTCCGGAACCGGGACTTCGACTCCGCCATGCTACTCGACGGTCGGCTATGGGCGGTTCGGAGGCGCGTTCATCCCGTTGTCCTTGGCGGCGGTCCGGAAGGCGACGCCGTCCTCTCCACCCGGTTCGGGCACGACGAACTCGCGCGCGAGGCGCACCTGGTCCCGCCCGGGCTCCCGGAGTCCCAGCCGACGGGCAGCCGAGTCCACGCGGGCGAACGACCGGAGCGTGAGCAGCTCCAGCCTGAGCTTCTTGTTCTGCTCGTCGACCTCGGCGCGAAGGGCCCGGAGATCCTCGAGCTCGTAGGAGACCCGCACGCGTTGGACCTGGAGCCAGACATACCCGAGCACGCCGCCGACCAGGACACACCCCAGGGCGAGAACCCCGGCCATGGCCCGGAATCGTCGGCGGTCTCGCTCACGGACCACGGCGGAGGCCTGATCGGCAATGGGTGTCATCGTCGCCTCAGCAGCGTTCGAGCACCCGGAACACGGCGCTCCGGGCGCGAGGGTTCACACGGGTTTCATCGCGGCCGGGTCGGATCGGCTTCCGCGTCGCAAGCCGCCACTCCGGCTCGGCGCTCAGTTGCCGGAACGCCCGCTTGACGAGGCGGTCCTCCAGCGAGTGGAACGCGATCACCCCGAAGCGCCCCCGGTGCGCCAGGAGGCGGGCCGCCTGGGGGAGGGCCGCCTCGAGGCTCCCCAGCTCGTCGTTCACGGCGATCCGGAGCGCCTGGAAGGTGCGGGTCGCGGCGTGGATCCGGCGCGGCCGGCGGTGCGGCGGGATGGCGGCGACCACCAGCTCGGCCAGCGCCCGGGTCGTCGTGATCGGCCCCCGCGCCCGCGCCGCCACCAGCCGGCGCGCGATCCGCCGCGCGGCAGGCTCCTCTCCGTAGGTCCGCAGGAGACGCGCCAGCTCCGGCTCCGGCGTCGTGCGGAGCACGTCGGCCGCGCTGAAGGGCCGGCGCGTGTCGAACCGCATGTCGAGCGGCTCGTCGGCCTGGAAGGAGAAGCCGCGGCCCGAGTGGAAGAGCTGGAACGAGGACAGCCCGAGGTCGAACAGGATCGCATGTGCCACGGACACCCCGCAGGCGGCCGCCTCGCCGGCCAGATGCCGGAAGTCGGCCTGGCGAAGGACGACCCGCGCCCCGAAGGGGGCGAGGCGCCGGGCCGCGAGGTCGAGCGAGGCGGGGTCGCGATCGAGGCCGAGCAGGCGCGTGTCCGCCGCCCGCTCGAGCAGGGCCGCGGCGTGGCCGCCGAGGCCGACGGTGCCGTCCACGATCCAGGACCCCGGGGGCACCGGCGTCAGCCAGGAGACGACCTCGTCGAGGAGGACCGGCCGGTGGCCCGGCTCGGAGGCGATGGGGGACGTGGAGCGCCGAGGGCCGAGGACGCCGAGATGCGACGGGAATCGGCCCGGGCCGCTCACAGGCCCATCTCCCCCAGCCTGGTCGCGTTCTCGTCGAAGCTGCCCCGGAGCTGCTGGTAGTGGTCGTCCCAGCGCTCGCGACTCCAGATCTCGAAGCGCTTGAGCACCCCGACGATCACGATGTCCTTCTTCAGCGCCGCGAACTCGCGCAGCTCGGGCGGCACGAGCGCGCGTCCCGCCCGGTCCACCGGGCACTCCTTCGCGCTCCCCACCGAGACGCGGAGGAAGTTCCGCATCTCGGGCGCGAGCTGCGGTCGCCGCTCGAGCTCTTGCTCCAGCCGCTCCCACTCGTCCATCGGAAACGCCCAGATGCACTGATCGCCCTCGGCGAGCATCAACGTGTCGGTCCCGCGCGTCTGGAGCTCCTCGCGAAAGCGCGCCGGGATGCTCAGGCGGCCCTTGCCGTCGATCGTGTGGTGATACCGCCCCCGGAACACCCGCCACCCGCCTCCCCGGTCCCCGCCGCCCCACCGGCCGGCGCCGAAACCCCCCTCGCCCCGGCCCACTTAGTCCAGGACATCCCACTTTCCCCCACTTCGTGGGGCCAATGCTACAAAGGGCGGGGAGGCCTGTCAAGGGAAAAAATGCCGTTCGGAAAAGAAAAAAACGGGGCTTCGGGGCGAAACAACCGGCGGTAGCGACGTGGGGTTAGGAGTACCTCCAGTAGAGGTCCCGGAGCCGAGCCCGGTGCCCCGCCGTCTCGGCGGCGAGTCGGGCGAGGCGCCCTTCGAGGGGGTGGCCCGCGAGGAGGGCGACCAACTCCCGGTATGTGATCTCGAGCGTGCGCTCCCTCTCGAACGCGCGCGTGAACACCTGGCCACGCCCCGCGGCTCCCGTCTCCAGGCGCGGCGCCGGCGCCGCCTGCGCCGCGTCGCAGCCGAGGTCCCGCGCGAGCGACTCGAGGGCCGCCGCCTCTGCCCCCTTCGCCCACGCCAGCTCGCCCAGCCCCGCATCGAGCGCGGCCAGCTCTCCGCGCGCCGCGAGCGCCGCGTAGAGCAGCGCGAGCTCGCCCGTGATCGAGAGCGCCGCCCCGACGAGCTCGGCGATGGCGACGCGACGCGGGAGCGGCAGGTCGTCGAGGGTCAGGGCGGGCTGTGCCATCGGTGGGCGGTCCCCACGACTCTAGAGTACCAAGAAGGGCGGAAAGGGAAAGTCGTCCACGCGCGCCCGGACGAAGCGCTTCGAGCGCGGGCTTCGCCCGCGCAACCCGGGGGGAGGTTCGGAAGGGGGGCAGAGCCCCCCTCCGAGGTATTAGGCCCCGCGGAGGCGCGGGTCCAGCGTGTCGCGCAGCGCGTCTCCGAGGAGGTTCGACCCGAAGACGGCCAGGCTGATCGCCGCGCCCGGGAAGAGGACGAGGTGCGGGGCCTTCTGCGCGTACTCGGCGGCCGACACCGAGAGCATGCGTCCCCAGGACGGATACGGCTCGGGGACCCCGAGCCCCAGGAACGACAGGGCGGCCTCGACGAGGATGGCGCTCCCGAGCTGCGCCGTGCAGAGGACGATGAACGGGCCGACCGTGTTGGGCAGGATGTGGCGGAAGGCGATCCGGAGGTGGCGGAGCCCGAGGGCGCGGGCGGCCTCGACGTACTGCATCTCGCGGATCGACACGACGCTCGAGCGGACGACGCGCGCCGCCCGGGGGATGATCGGGACCGAGATCGCGATCACGACGTTCTCGATCGAGGGGCCGAGCGCGGCCGACATGACGAGCGCCAGGACGAGGAGCGGGAGCCCCTGCAGGATGTCCAGGAACCGCTGGCTCAGGAGGTCCGTCTTCCCGCCGACGTAGCCCGACAGGAGGCCGATGACGCCGCCCAGGACCGACCCGAGCAGCGTGGAGGCGACCCCGACGATGAGGGACACCCGGGCGCCGTGGACGATCCGGGAGTAGATGTCGCGGCCGAGGTGATCCGAGCCCAGCCAGTGCTCGCCGCTCGGCCGACCCAGGGTGTGCGCGGCGTCGGTGGCGATCGGATCGTGGGTCGCCACGAGATCCGCCGACAGAGCGATGAGCAGGATGAGGAGCATCACGGCGCCACCGGCGGCGCCCAGCGGCTTCTTTCCGATGAACCGCGCAAGCGCCGTCCAGGTCCGGCGGCCCCGCCCCGGTGCTCCCACCAGCGGGACCCCGGCCGCGACCCTAGTCGCCATAGCGGACGCGGGGGTCGAGGACCCCGTACAAGAGGTCGACGGCGAGGTTCGACAGGATGACGACGATCGCGATGAACATGACGAGGTTCTGCACGATCGGGTAGTCGCGCCAGAGGATCGCCTGGACCAGGAACCGGGCCACGCCCGGGAGGTTGAACACCTGCTCGGTGACCACGAGGCCACCGATGAGGAAGGCGAATTCGATCCCGATCACGGTGATGACCGGCAGCATGGCGTTTCCGAGCGCGTGGCGCCAGATCACGGCTCCCCCGCTCTGGCCCTTCGCCCACGCGGTGCGGATGTAGTCTTCCCGCAAGACCTCCAGCAGCGCCGAGCGCGTGATGCGCATGATGAGGGCCGACGAACGGTAGCCCACCGCCAGGGCCGGCAGCAGGAACTGGGCCACGTGGAGCCCCAAGTTCTCCGTGGGCCCCACATAGGTCATGGGCGGGATCCACCCCAGCCAGGCGACGAGGCCCAGGATGATGACCATGCCGAGCCAGAAGGACGGCATGGAGAGCCCGGCGAGGCTCAGGACCCGCAGCACGTAGTCGAGCGCCGAGTCCTGGCGGACCGCGCTGATCACACCCGTGGGAACGCCGAGGAGCACCGCGACGACCAGCGACAGCGCCCCCAGCTCCAGCGTCACCGGCAGGAGCGGCCGGATGATCTGCCAGGCGGGCAGGTCGTAGCGGTAGGACTTGCCGAGGTCGGCAGACAGGATCTGCCGGAGCCAGTCGAGGTACTGGAGCCAGATCGGCCGGTCCAGCCCCAGCTCGCGCTGGATCGCGGCCTTCTCGCTCGGGTTCACGTAGCCGGCCGTCGAGAAGAGGATGTCCACGATGTCGCCGGGCGCCACGCGGAGGAGCACGAAGATGACCATCGACATCCCCACCAGCGTCAGGGCACCGATGGCGAGGCGTCGGGCGAGGTAGGCTCTCACGGCTGATCGTCAGAGACGGCGCGGGGGAGGCGCCTGGCCTCCCCCGCCTCCTGCGACACGCCCGCCCCCGCGCTACTTGTCCAGCCAGACTTCCTGCATGCGGCCGAAGTTGTAGATGGACTGGTGGGGGATCAGGTTCTTCACGTGGGGCCAGACCGTGTAGTAGTCGAGCCGCCAGTTCAGCATGGGCCGCGCCGCGTCGTCCTCGAGCTTCTTCTGGATCGCGTGGACCATCGCGAGCCGCTTCTTCGGGTCCAGCTCCTGCGACTGCGCGTCGATCATCTTCATCGCTTCCTCGCTGCAGTACTGGCTGTAGTTCCGGGGCGAGCCGCAGCCGTAGTTCTCGTAGAAGTTCGCGTCGGGGTCGTCGGGGCCGATCCCCGTGAGGTTGGCGCCGATCTGGTAGTCCCCCCGGGTCGCCATGGCGTGCCACTGCGCCGATTCGATCTGCTTGAGCGTCGCCTCGATCCCGACCTGCTTCAGCTCGTTGATGACGAACGACGCCATGTCCACGTAGATCGCGATCGCGCGCGTCACGATCTCGACCCGGAGCGGGCTCTGCGGCGTGATCCCGACCTCGGCGAGGAGCTTCCGCGCCTTGGCCTTGTCGTCCACGGGCTTGCCCAAGCCGGGCAGCGCCAGGAGGTCCTTGTCGATGAGCCCCCAGACGCCGTGCGGCCGGGGGGCGAGCGAGGCGCCGATCATCGCCCCGCCCTGATGGACGGCGTCGATCAGGGCGCGGCGGTCGATCGCGTGGCTCACGGCCAGCCGCACCTTCACGTTGTCGAAGGGCGGCTTCTTGACGTTCATGATGATGTTGTTGTTGACGTTCTCGCTGTACGGCGTCACGACGAGCCGCGGCACCGCCTTCTTGAGCTGCTCGGCGGCCGTCTTCGAGGTCTCTCCGGGGAAGGCCGCGTCCACCTGCCCTGCCTGGAGCGCGGCGACCCGCGTCCCCCGCTCCACGATCACCACGTACTTGAGGCCGTCGAGGTACGGGCGCCCCTTGACGAAGTAGTCGGGGTTCTTCACGTACTCGACGAATTCGCCCTTTCGCCACTCCTTGACCTTGAAGGGGCCCGTCCCCGTGCAACCCGTCCGGTAGCTGGCCGGCGGGACGTGGGCCGCGTAGACCGGAGAGTAGCCGGAAGCCAGCATGAGCAGCAACGAGGGCTGGGGTCGCTTGAGCCGGAAGACCACCGTGTGGGGGTCCGGCGCCTCGATGGCCTCGACGTTGGCGTACCAGTCCTTCCGCGGGTTGAGGCGGAGCTTGGCCGACGCGTCCGGCGCCGCGCGGACCATGTCAAAGGTGAACTTCACGTCCTTCGCGGTGAAGGGCTTGCCGTCGTGCCACCGGACGTCCTTGCGGAGGAAGAACACGAGGTTGCGGAAGTTGTCCTGCCACGACCACTTCTCTGCCAGCTCCCCGACGATCGTGTCCACGCTCTCGGTCTTCTTCAGCGGGTCGAACAGGACGAGGTTCGAGAAGCAGGGCATGGCCGGCCAGACCGTGGAGATCGTGGCCGTCTCGTGGATGGCGAAGCCCTGCGGGAGGTCCTCCCGCTGGGAGACGTTCAGGACGCCGCCCGACTTCGGGGTTTGGGCGACGGCCGGCGCGAGGCCGACCGCGACGAGGGCCGCCAGCGCGAGCCCGCCGAGCACCAGGATGACCCACGAACGCCTCATGTCGCCTCCTCCTCGCTCGAGCCGACCCCCCGGGCCGGGCCGGCAGGTACGTGACCCTCTGGGAAGAAACGTCGACGGGGGCCGGAACGATTCGCCCCCGGTGAATATACGCCGAGGGGCCTCCGCGGAACAACCCGGGCGTTGCCCGTGCGATACTGGGGCGGTGAGCCAGGACGCCTACTACGCCCGCGTGGACGCGGTCACCGCCGACATTCTGGAAGCCCTCTCCCGACTCGCGCCCGGCGTGAGCGACGTCCTCGTCACCGGCTACCAGGCGATCCAGGAGGCGGCCGACCGGCACCTCCCGGCGGACCAGCGGACGGGGCTCGTGAACCTCTCGTTCTTCTACCTGATCGCGACGTGCATCGACTTCCTCTTCTTCCTGCACCAGCGGCACCGCGGCGTCACGATCTACGAGCACGAGCTGCAGCACGTCTTCGGGGTCCTCCTGGGGCATGCCGAGCGGCAGCGGCAGGAGCTGGCCGCGTCCGCCGGCGGTCACGCGCACGACCCCGAAGCCCCGCTCCCCCTGCTCGGCCTGGAGGCGTTCGAGCAGGAGATCGCCCGCCTCAAGGAGCGCCTCGCCGGCGGGGCGCCCGGGCCCTCCCGGTAGGCCCCGCGTCCGTGCCGGCCCCCCTCGAGCCGCGCCGGCTCCTCTTCGTTTCCATCGACGGCCTGGCCGCGCCCTACCTCGAGGACCCGAGCCTCGAGCTGCCGACGATCCAGGACCTGGTCGCCCGCGGCAGCGCGGTGCCCCGGGTCCGGACCCCCCTGCCCGGGGTCACCTGGCCCTGCCACACCACGCTGGTCACGGCGGCGCCACCCGCGCGGCACGGCGTGCTCGGCAACCTCGTCTTCGACCGGCGCGACCGGGCGCTCAAGCAGCACCTCGGCGATCGCGCCTACGACAAGGAGGACCTCGTCCGCGCGCCCACGCTCTACGACCTCGCCCACGCGGCGGGGCTCGAAACCGCCGCGGTCTGCTGGCCCCAGACCCGCGGGGCGCGCACCCTGGACTTCCAGGTCCCGGAAGCGCTGGACCAGCCGATCTTCGAGCGCTACGCGACGCCGGCGCTCTGGACCGCGCTGCGCGCCGCGGGATTGCCGGTCGAGCAGTACGCGGCGTGGAGCTCGGTCAACGTCCTCGCGCCGCTCCAGGACCGGCTGACGACCGAGGTCACCTGCCACCTCATCGCACGCCACCGGCCCGCGCTGCTCCTGGTCCACTACCTCGCGCTCGACTGCTACCAGCACGACTTCGGGGCGGGGTCACCCGAAGCGCGCTGGGCCCTGGGCTACGTGGACGCGGAGCTCGGGCGCGTCCTCGCCGCGCTCCGCCGAGCCGACCTCTTCGGGCAGACGGCCGTCGTCGTCGCGTCGGATCACGGGTTCACGAACACGCGGACCCGGATCCTGCCCAACGTCTGGCTGCGCCAGCAAGGGCTCCTGCGGCTGGACGCGGCGGGCGCGCTCGGCGACTCGGACGCCGTCGTCGCGGCCAACGGCGGTGTGGCGGCGCTGACCGTCCTGCGGGAGCACGCGCGCGACGAGCTCGTCGCCCGACTCGCGACGGAGCTCGCGCGCCTGCCCGGGGTGGCGACGGTCCACGGGCCCGACGGCGCGGCCGGGCTCGGCCTGCCCACACCCGGCACGCACCCGCACGCCGGGGACCTGCTCCTCGTGGCCGCCGCCGACGCCTACTTCGACAGCGAGGCACGCGGCGACGAGGTCCTGCGCCCCGCGATCTACCGCGCGACGCACGGCCATCCGTCGGCAGATCCCTGGCTCTGCACGGCGATGGTCGCGGCCGGGCCCGGCGCCGCGGCGGGCGCCCGCGTCCCCGAGGCCGACCTGGCGGAGGTCGGCGCGACGGCCGCGGCCCTCCTCGGTCTCGCCTTCCCGGACGGCGCGGCCCCGCTGCGGGCGTTCCTGGAATGAGACGACCCTCTCCCCCCTGGGGGGGAGAGGGCGGGGTGAGGGGGTCAGGCGGTCAGGAAGCGGCGGTGAGCGCGGACTTCTCCGGGACGAGCACCTCGACGCGCAGCGTGAACTTTCGCGCCTCGCCGGCGCGCAGCGCGCCGACCCCGACGACGCGGCGGGCGAGCATCTCCCCCCGCTCGTCGTGGACCTCGATGAGGACCGAGTACTCCCACGGTGACTCCGTGCCCGGGTGCTGGATCGTGCCGTCCACCGTGAGCGGACAGACCTTGGCCGGCGCCGGGCGCGCCACGGCGACGGCGTCGAACCGGAGGTGCCGGAGGCAGGCCGGGCACGTGGCCGCGCTGCGCAGGATGCGCTCCCCGCAGTGCGGGCAGTTCCAGGAGTCGCCCGGCGCGGCGCGCACGTTCATCGGAGTACCTCCCTCAAACACCTGCTTGGTAATGACGGCATCGGGACCGGGCCGAGACCCGAGCAGATCCAGCCGGAGGGACGGGACGCCCGCGAGGCCGCAGGCCGAGCGCGTCCCGGCGAGCTGAAGGACGCAGGGAGGAGGCGGCCCGAGGCGTACTCCCCGTACGTGGAGGGGCGCCGACGACCCCGCCGGAGGGACGGGACGCCCGCGAGGCCGCAGGCCGAGCGCGTCCCGACGAGCTGGAGGACGCCGAGATGCGACGGGGATCGGGCCGGTGCGTTCATCGGAGTGGAGCGGAACCGGAGGCCACGTCCGCGGGCGGCGACGCCTCCAGCTCCCCCTCCTTCCACCCGAACTCCACCTTTCCGCGCATCTTCGAGCCGGCCGCGACGGTCAGACTCCCCGCTTTCAAGTCGCCGATGAGCGTGCCGGATTCCTTGAACTCGACGCGGCTCTTGGCGACGATGTGCCCCCGCACCTCGCCGCCGACCAGGACGGTCTCCGCCTTGACCTCCCCGTCGAGGGCCGCCCCGGGCTCGATCGTCAGCTCACCCTTGACGTTGACCGTCCCCTTGAAGCGGCCTGCCACGCGAATGTTGCCGTTCCCCTCGATCTTCCCCTCGATCGTCAGCCCGGCGGCCAGGACCGACTCGGAGGGCTTGGGCTGCATGACCGACATCGGCTTGTCCTCCGTGCGCCGCAGGGGTTCCACGGGCGTCGGCGCCGAGAGCGGCGCGCGCTCCACCGGCGTCTCGGCCCTCGGCTCGGGCTTCGCGCCGGGTTCGTCCTTCCGGGCCTGCTGACCGAACAGTGCCATGTCCAGAACCTCCTTTGGGTCGCCCGACTTGACCGGTTCCTCTCCCATAGCCCAGGGGACTCGGCCGTGTCAAGCATTCACGCGGCGATCCGCGGCCCCGGCGCTCTCAAGTGGGAGTCCGTGCGTCAGGACTCTCCAGTGGCGCGCAGGACCGAGACCCGACTCGCCGCGCCCGGGCTTCTCGCAACGCTCTGGTCATTCACCTCGCGGCTATGGCGTTCCGCTCCGAGCCGCGGCTTTGCCGCGGCGATCCTTCCTGGGGGAGGCCCGGCAGGGGGCCGTCGAGGCCCCCTCCCGATGAGCTCACCTCAGCATGATACGCGCGGCCGCCGCGATCGTCTCGGGGTCGATCCCGTAGTGGCGGTAGAGATCGTCGCGCGCCCCGGACTGGCCGAAGCCGTCCACGCCCAGGGCGGCCTGCGGCACCCCGAGAGCGCTGCCGAGCCAGGCGAGCGCGTGCGAGTGGCCGTCCAGCACGCTGACGAGCGGGACCTCCCCCTCCCGCTCGTCGTCGGAGACGAGCCGGCGGAGCCAGAAGCCGGGCCGCCCGCCGGTCCGCCGGAGGCTCGCCTCGAGGGCGCCGCGCCACCCCGCGTAGGCGAGGCGGGGGCTCGTCAGCGCCAGGACGTTCGCGTAAACGCCGTCGGCCTCGAGGAGCCGGCTGGCGGCGACGGCCTCGGGCACCATCACCCCGGTCGCGACCAGGTTCACAGCGTTGGCCCCGGGCTCGTAGCCGCTCCGCTCCGTGTGGTCCACGAGCCGGTACCCGCCGCGCCGCACCGCGGCCCGCAGCGCCGCCTCCCCGAGCCGCTCGAGGGCCGGCGCGAGCAGCGCCTGGTCCACGACCTTGGTCGACAGGCGCAGGTAGACCGCGGGGCCGTGCTCGCGGTCCTGGATCTCGCGGAGCGCCGCGAGGAGCAGCCACTCCACCTCGCGGGCGAACGCCGGCTCGTAGGCGACCAGGTTCCCCACCTCGAGCCCGAGGCTCGGCGTCACCACGGACTGGTGGGCGCCGCCCTCGGGCGCGAGCGTGATCCCCGAGGGGCTGGCGACGAGGATGAAGCGCGCCCGGGAGTAAGTCGCGTGGAGGAGCGGGTCGAGGCCGCGCGGCAGGAAGCAGTCGTAGAGCGTCCCGATCGGGAGGAGCGGCCGCCCCGCCAGCTCGGGGGCGAGCCCGAGGACGGAGAGCAGGATGAAGAACGAGGCCTCGCCGATCCCGAGCTCGATGTGCTGCCCCCGGGGCGACTCCTTCCAGCGGACGAGGGGGCGCAGGCCGTGGCGCTCGAAGGCGTCGTCGCGCTCCCGGGTCGCGTAGACGCCGCGTCGGTTCACCCAGCCGGAGAGATGCGTCGTCGTCGTGACGTCGGGCGAGACCGTGACGAGGAAGCGATCGAGGGCGGGGTCGCGGCCGAGGGCGGCCAGGACGTCGCCGAAGGCCTCCTGCGTGGAGGTGGCGGGCCGCGGCGGCAGCTCCAGCCGCTCGGGGATGGGGACCCGTGGCGGCGGCGCGTAGCGGCGCGGCAGGCCGACGCCCGCCGCTCTCACGCGCCGGATGTAGCGGGCCTCCTCGGAATCCGGCGGAAACAGGGCGAACTCGTCTCCGTCCGGGATCCCGAGCTCCCGCTGGAGGACCTGGACCTGGTCGGCGGTGAGCTGCGCCCCGTGGTTCAGGGGGTCGCCCGCGAACGGGAGGCGCCAGCCCTTGAGCGTCCACGCGAGCATCGCCACGGGGCGGTCGGCGACGCTGTCTGCCTCCTCGAAGGCCCGGACGATCGCGTCAAGGTCGTGACCCCCGAGGTCGGCGAGGAGCGGCGCCACCTCCGCGTCCGCGAGCCGCCCGAGCGCCGCGCGCGCGTCGGCCGGCGCGCCCGCGTGGAGCGCCTCGCGCGCCGCCGCCGGGGCGAGGCGCAGGA
>Ga0137796_10000515_pt1 | contig 23624 bp, 25 predicted proteins | sample OV2TP3_FD_97704 | JGI IMG/M metagenome (GOLD analysis project Ga0137796, IMG submission 97704) | reverse complement strand
AGAAGCTCGCCACGCGCTGGGGGATCTTCATCCACGCCATGATGACGTCCGGCAGAATCGCGATCACCACCAGGTAGATGGCGGCCACGAACGTCACGCGGGTCAGCGTCTGGTCCAGATATTCCACCGTCGGCGGCCCCGGCCGGATGCCCGGGATGAAGGCGCCGACCTTCTTCATCTGCTCCGCCGCATCCAGGAACTGGTGCGCGGTCAGCGCTGTGCTGAAGTACGTGAAGAAGAGGATCAGGACCGCGTAGCCCAGGTTGAACACCAGCGAGGTCCGCGAGAACCAGTCCATCAGGCCCGATAGCTGCGGGACAAACCCCGCGATCTGGATCGGAAAATAGAGCAGCGACACCGCGAAGATGATCGGCAGCACCCCGGCGGTGTTCACCTTCAGCGGCAGGTACGTGCTCTGCCCGCCGTAGACCTTGCGGCCGACCACGCGCCGGGCGTACTGGACCGGGATCCGGCGCTGGCCCTGCTCGACGAAGATGACAACCGCGACCACCACCACCAGAAACGCCACCATGAATCCCAGCGCGAGCGGCGCCACCGGCGACTGGTTCAGGCCCCCGGGCCCGAGCTGGATCGCGATGTCCCGGATCGCGAGCGGGATCCGGCCGACGATCGACGCGGTCATCAGCAGGCTCATCCCGTTGCCGATCCCCCGTTCCGTGATCTGCTCGGCCAGCCACATGATCAGGGCCATGCCCCCGGTCATCGTCAGCACGGTCAGCAGCCGGAAGCCGAGGCCGGGAAACAGCACGATCTGGGTCTGGAACTGCGCCGGGATCGCCTTCTCCAGCAGCACGGCGTACATGAACGAGTTGACGACCGCCAAGAGCACCGTCGCATAGCGCGAGTACTGGTGCAGCTTTCGGTAGCCGGCCATCCCCTCCTTCCGCAGCTTCTCGAGGGCGGGGATCGCCGTTGCGAGCAGCGTCTCCACGATGATCGTCGCGCTGATGTAGGGCATGATCCCCAGCGCGAAAATCGTCGCGTGCGAGAGGGCGCCGCCCGTGAACATGTCGAGCAGGTTCAGCAGCCCGCCGCCGGTCGTGGCCGCCAGCTCGTTGAAAATGCGCCCGAGCTCCTTGCCGTTGATCCCCGGCGTGGGGATGAAGATCCCCACCTCGTACAGCGCGAGGATGCCCAGCGTAAAGAGGAGCTTTTTCCGAAGCTCCGGGATGCTCCAGGCGTTGACGAGCGCCGCCAGCAGCCGGAACATCAGGCTCGGGGCTCTGGGCGGGGGGCTGGGGGCTCATGCCTACCACCCTGAGCCCTGAGCCCTGAGCCCTGAGCGTCGTGTTGTTTGTCAATGAGCTCGACGGAGCCCCCGGCCTGCTCAACCTTGGCTTTGGCCGAGGCGCTCACCCGGTGCACGCGGATCGTCAGCCGCTTGCTCAGGGTGCCGTCGCCCAGGAGCTTGACGGGCCGGTCGGGATCCCGGATCAACCCCAGCTCGCCCAGCCGCGCCACCGTGATCTCCTCGCCGTCGCGGCAGCCGTTGAGCTGGCTGACGTTGATGATCATCGGCGGCGCCGGCCGGCCGGTCGCTTTTTGGCGGAAGCCGCGCTTGGGCAGCCGGCGGATGAGGGGGTTGCGCCCGCCCTCAAAGCCCGGCCGCTTGCCCTCGCCGGCCCGCGCCCGCTGGCCTTTCTGGCCCCGCGTGGCGGTCTTGCCGTGGCCGGACCCGATGCCGCGCCCCACGCGCTTCTTGCGATGCCGCGCGCCAGGCACCGGAGGGATCGTGGTGACGCCCAGCGGGTTACCCGCCATCGGTGACCTCCACGACGAGCCGTCGGCGCTCGCGGATCGCCTCGGCCTGCTCCAGCCGTTGCAAGCCGTCGAACGTGGCTTTCACGAGGTTGATCGCGTTGCCCGATCCCAGGCTTTTCGTCAGGATGTCCTTGATGCCGGAGGCCTCGCACACCGCCCGGACCGCGCCGCCCGCGATGATGCCGGTGCCAGGGCTGGCGGGTTTCAGCAGCACCCTCGAGGCGTCGGAGGCGCCGATGACTTCATGCGGGATCGTCGTCCCCTTCAACGCCACGGTGATCATGTGCCGCTGGGCCTGGAGGAAGCCTTTGCGGATGGCATCCGCCGCCTCGTTGGCCTTGCCCAGCGCCATGCCCACGCGGCCCTTGCCGTCTCCCACGATCGCCAGGGCGTTGAAGGCCAGCCGCTTGCCGCCCTTGTGGACCTTGGCGACCCGGTTGATGCCGATGAGCTTTTCGATGAGCTGCGGCCCTTCGGGCCTGGCCGAGTCCCGCGGCCTGAATCGTTGCCCTTCACGCGCCATTAGACCTGCACCCCTCCCGACCGGAGGGCCTCGGCCAGCGCCTTGACCCGTCCGTGGTAGCGATAGCCTCCGCGGTCAAAGACGATCCGCGTGAGCCCCTGCTCCCGCATGTCGGTGGCCACCAGCGCCCCCAACGCCTGCGCGGCGGCGGCATCGCCCTTCCGGGGCAGCTGCTTCAGCCGCTCATCCAGCGTCGACCACCCGCGCAGCGTCTTGCCCGCGAGGTCATCCACGAGCTGCGCGTAGACGTGCTTGTGGCTCCTGAAGACGGCCAGGCGCGGCCGCTCCGGTACGCCGACCACTTTCTTGCGAAGGCGCCGGTGCCGCTTCCGCCGCCCGAGCGCTCTGGCGCTGGTGTGGCTCATGCTCGGCTCAGCCGCCCGCCTTGGCCGCGGCGCCGGTCGCCGCTTTCCCCGCCTTGCGCCGGATGATTTCCCCGGCGTACTTGATGCCCTTGCCCTTATAGGGTTCCGGCGGCGCCACGCGGCGGATGGTGGCGGCGAATTGGCCAACCTGCTGCTTATCCGCTCCCTTGACGATGATGTTGGTCGGCTTGGGCGTTTCGACCGTGAGGCCCTCGGGGATCGGCAGCAGGACCGGATGCGAGAAGCCCACGTGGAGGGTCAACTGCCTGCCGGCAACCTGCGCGCGGTAGCCCACCCCGACAATTTCGAGCTCTTTGCTGAACCCCGCCGTCACGCCCTGCACCATGTTGGCGAGCAACGCCCGCGCCAGCCCGTGGAGGGCGCGGACAGGTTTCTCATCGCTGCCGCGGCTGACCTGGATCTGCTGGGGGCTCAGCGCGACGGTAATCGCCGGCGGCAACGTCAAGGAGAGCGTGCCCTTCGGGCCCTCCACGTTCACCCGGGGACCCTCCTGGGACAGCTTCACCCCTGAGGGCACGACAATCGGCGCGCGTCCAATCCTCGACATCACTTACTCCCGGTGTCAGGCCCCCCACGTCCGGTGTCAGGCACTTCGCTAGGCAGAGCCGATTGCGAAGAGCCAGACACCGGCGGGGAGCCAGACACCGTACGCTCACCAAACATAACAGATCACCTCTCCGCCGATGCGCTGCTGGTAGGCCTCGCGCTCCGTGAGGATCCCTTTGGAGGTGGAGACGACGGCGACGCCCAATCCGCCCAACACCCGCGGCAGCTGCTTGGCGTTCCGGTAGGCCCGCGCGCCGGGTCTCGAGCGCCGCACGAGCTCGGTGATCGCCGGCGTCTTCTTGCCTGCCTGCCCAGCGCCCGGCGCGGCAGGCAGGGCGTACTTGAGGTACACCCGCAGCGCCCGTTGGCCCGGTGTCTCCCCGACCGCCTTATAGGTGCGGATGAACCCCTCGCGCTTGAGCACCTCCAGGATCTGGGCCAAGACGCGAGAGGCCCGAAGGTCGACCGCCGGGTGGCCCGCGCGCGAGGCGTTGCGGATTTTGGTCAACCCGTCTGCGATCGGATCCATGGCGTCACCAACTGGCCTTGACCAGGCCCGGGATCTCCCCGCGCCAGGCCATTTCGCGAAAGCACATCCGGCACAACCCGAATCGGCGGAAAAATCCCCGCCGGCGGGCGCACCGTTGGCACCGGTTGACGGCCCGCGTCTTGAACTTGGGGGGCCGCTTCGCGCGCTCAATCCATGACCGTCTGGCCATCATCCCACACCCTGGGCGTGGGCCGGGTCAACCACGTTTGGCCGCAGCGACCGACCCGGCCCAGGGTCGCGGCGCCTGTCGTAAAAGCTCCTGGGCGATCCGTCCCGCCGACGGCGGGGCCGTCCAGGGTGTGGGATCATCCCTCACCTTTGGTGGCGAACGGAAACCCGAAGGATTTCAGCAGGGCAAACGCTTCATCGCGCGTGCCTGCCGTGGTGACCACCACCACGTCCAAGCCCAGCGGCGTCGTCACCTGATCCAGATGCACCTCGGGGAAAATCGTGTGCTCCTTCAACCCGAAGCTGTAGTTGCCGCCCTGATCGAAGCCTTGAGGGTTCAGGCCGCGGAAATCCCGGATCCGCGGCAGCGCCACGTGCACCAGTCGGTCAAGAAACTCGTACATCCGGGCCCGGCGCAACGTCACCTTGCAGCCCACCGGGTCCCCCTCCTTGATCTTGAAATTGGAGACGGCTTGCTTCGCCCGCGTCACCAGCGGCCGCTGGCCGGAGATCAGCGCCAGGTCCCGCAGCGCGGCCTCGAGCAGCTTCGCGTCGTGGGCGGCCTCGCCGCAGCCCATGTTGAGGACGATCTTCGTCAGCCGCGCGGTGGCAAGCAGATTGCGGTGCCCAAACTGCTTGGCGAGCGACGGCGCGATCTCTTTTCGATAGCGTTCCAACAACCGCGGCACATGGTGGTTGGTCGCCGCGCGGCCGGCCGCGACCGACTTCGCTTTAGACGACATCCTTGCACCGCCTGCAGATCCGCCGCTTGTCCGGCCCGGAGACCACCCAGCCCACGCGCGCGCTCTTGTGGCACCGCGGGCACACCGGCGCCAGCTTCGCCAGCGGGATCGGCGCCTCCCGCTCGATCACGCCGCCGGACGGGTGCTGCTGGCTGCGCCGCTCAAAATGCTTCATGAGATTCAGGCGCTCCACCAGCGCCACGTCGCGCTGCGGCCAGACACGCACGACCTTCCCGGTCTTCCCTTCGTCTTTGCCGCTTAGCACCGCCACCATGTCGCCTTTTTTGATCCTCGCCATCACACAACCTCGGGTGCCAGCGAGATAATTTTCATGAACCGCTTGTCGCGCAGCTCGCGGGCCACCGGGCCGAAGACCCGGGTGCCCTTCGGGTTGTTCTGGGTGTCGATCAGCACAACGGCATTCGAGTCAAACTTGACGGTGGTGCCGTCCGGCCGGCGGATCGGGGCGCGCGTGCGCACCACCACGCAGCGGACGACCTCCCCCTTCTTGGCGAGGGCATCGGGATCGGCTTCTCGGACGTGGCCCGTTAGGACATCGCCCACGGCGGCGGTCCGCTTGTTGCCTCGCCTGATGACCCCGATGGCCCACACGCGCTTGGCGCCGGTGTTGTCGGCCACATCGAGCTGTGTTCGGACCTGGATCATGTCGGCTCGGGGCTCGGGGCTCGGGGCTCGGGGCCCTGGGGAGCCTGCCCGGAGCCCCCAGCCTCCAGCCCAGAGCCGACGTTGGGCTTCTGCGTTTCGTCCTCGGGGATCGGCGGCGCGCTGGACGCCTGCTGGAGCACCTCGACCAGCCGCCACCGCTTGTCCTTGGACAGCGGCCGCGTCTCCATGATCTTCACGACATCGCCGATCTTCGCGCGGTTGGTCTCGTCGTGCGCCTTGAACGTGTTGGACCGCTCGAGCGTGCGCACGTACTTCGGATGCCGGACCAGGCGGGTCACCCGGACGACGATGGTCTTCCGCATTCGGTTGCTGACGACGACGCCGATCCGGATCTTGCGCCGGGGCCGTGCGGCCACCGCGGGTTGCGCCATCACGCGAACCATCCCTTCCTCATGGCGACCCCTTGGCCTTCGCCTGCTGCCGCAGGGCGGTCAGCACGCGGGCGATCTGCCGCCGGCGCGCGGACAAGAGGTGCGTCTGCTGCAGCGATCCGTCTTTGGCTTTGAGCCGGGCCTGCCAGAGCTCCTGGCGGAGCTTCTCCACCTGCGCCCGCAGGTCCGCTTCCGGCATCGCCGCAAGATCGTGCATGGAGACGCGGGGCTCAGCCATGCTCACCCTGCGAGCTCATCCTTGCGGCTGACGAGCCGCATTTTCAGCGGCAGCTTCGAGGCGGCCACGCGGAACGTCTCTTTCGCCAACAGCTCGGGAATCCCCCCCACCTCAAAGAGAATCCGCCCGCGCTTGACGACCGCCACCCAGTGGTCCACCAACCCTTTCCCGGCCCCCATCGGCTTCTCCTGGCCGTGCACCGTCACCGGCTTATCCGGGAAGACCCGCAGCCACACCTTCCCGCCCCGGCTGAGGGCGCGGCTGATCGCCACCCGGCACGCCTCGAGCTGGGCCGCGGTGACCCACCCGTTCTCCAGGGCGCGCAGCCCGAATTCGCCGAAGGCGAGGCGCGTGCCGCCCTTCGCGGCCCCCCGGCGCTTCCCGCGGAAGGCCTTGCGGTACTTAATCCGTTTGGGGAGCAACAGCGGCATGGCCGCTCGCCTCCGTCTGGGACCCCTGCGGCGGGATGATCTGCCGCCGTCGCGGCGCGGCTTTCTCCCGCTCCATCGAGACGAGATCGCCCCGGCAGATCCACACCTTGACGCCGATGCACCCGGCGGTCGTGTGGGCGGTGCCGACGCCGAACTGGATGTTGGAGCGCAGCGTCCCCAACGGCACCGTGCCGGCCCGGTAGACCTCGCGCCGGGTCATCTCGGAGCCGGCGAGCCGCCCGTCGCACACCACCTTGATGCCCTTGCAGTCCTTGGATTCCATCGCCTGCTGGATCGCCCGCTTCATGGCGCGGCGGAAGGCGATCCGTTTTTCCAGCTGGAACGCCAGCGAGTCGGCCACGAGTTGCGCTTCCACCGCGGGGTTGGTGATCTCGACGTAATCCATCTTCAACTGCTGCTGCGTGCCCACGATCTTCTGGACCGCCTCCTGCAACCGCTGGATGTTCTCCCCCTTGCGCCCGATCAGGATGCCCGGGCGCGCGGTCGAGATCGCGATGCGGATGCGCTCGGTGGAGCGCTCGATGACCACCCGCGAGACGGCGGCGGAGGCCAGCGCCTTCTGCAAGAGCTCCCGGATGCGCCGGTCCTCTTGCAGCGCTTGGATGAACTGCTTCTTGCCGGGGGCAAACCATCTCGACGCCCAGTCCCGCGACAACTGCAGCCGCACGCACTGGGGGTTCACCTTATGTCCCATCGCACCTCAGGTTCGTTTGTCCAGCTCCACCGTGATATGGGTCGTCCGTTTGATGATCCGCGTGGCGCGCCCGAACGCGGCGGCCCGGAACCGCTTCCACCGCGGCCCCTCATCGGCGACCAGCTTGGTGATGACGACGTCGTCCTCGCGCAGGTCAGGATACCGCTGCCGGGCGTTGGCGAACGCGGAGGCCACGAGCTTCGCCACCGGCTTGGCGGCCCGGCGGTTCACCGCCGAGAGGCGCGCCAGGGCCTGCGCCACCGTGTGGCGGCGCAGCGGCCGGATGACGTACCCGACCTTCCGGGGCGTCATGCGCACGTGACGGGCGATCGCTTTCGCGAGCATCGGCTCACTTCTTCTCCTTCGCCGAAGGCGCCGCCGGCGCGGCGGGGGCGGTCGGGGCCTGCGAGACCGTGGCCTTCGTCCCGATCGGACCCGCCACTGCTTTCTTGACGCCGCCGTGCTTGCGGAACACCCGGGTGGGGGCGAACTCGCCCAGCCGGTGGCCCACCATGTTCTCCGTGACGAAGACCGGCAGGAAGGCCTTGCCGTTGTGCACGAGGAAATGCAGCCCCACAAAGTCCGGGGTTACGGTGGAGCGGCGGGACCAGGTCTTGATCGGCTTGCGGTCGTTGGTGGACTGCGCCGCCGCGACCTTCCGCTGCAGCGGCTCATCCACGAACGCTCCCTTTGCGGTCGACCGTCCCATTGCCCTATCGATCTCCGCAGAAAATGCGGTTGACCATCGCTATCGCCGGCGCTTCACAATGAAGCGATTGGAATACTTGTTCGGATTGCGCGTCTTGCGGCCCTTCGTGTGCCAGCCCCAGGGCGAGACCGGATGCGGATTGCCCTGGCCCGACTTCCCCTCCCCGCCGCCATGCGGGTGGTCGACGGGGTTCATCGCGACCCCGCGCACATGCGGCTTGCGCCCAAGCCAGCGCGACCGGCCGGCCTTGCCGATCATGATCGATTTGTGCTCCGAAAACCCGAGCTGGCCGATCGTCGCCCAGCAGTCCTGATCGACGAGGCGCACTTCCCCGGAGGGCAGCTTGACATGCGCCTGCTCGCCCTCCTTCGCCTGGATGAGCGCGAACGAGCCGGCCGAGCGGACGATCTGCCCGCCGCGGTTCTTCTGCAGCTCAATATTGTGGATCATCTGCCCCGGCGGAATCTGGCGCAGCGGCATGGCGTTGCCGACCTTCACTTCAGCGGCCTCGCCCGCGAGAATCGTCTCGCCCACGCGCAGGCCGTCCGGCCAGAGGATGTAGCGTTTCTCGCCGTCGGCATACTGGACGAGCGAGATGCGGGAGCTCCGGTTCGGGTCGTATTCCACGGACAGCACGGTCGCCGGCACCCCGGTTTTGTCCCGCCGGTAAAAATCGATGTGCCGGTACAGCTGCTTGTGGCCGCCGCCCATGAAGCGGCTCGTGACATGGCCGTGGACGTTCCGCCCGCCGGTCTTGGGCATGGGCGACAGCAGCGACTTCGCCGGCTTGGTCCGCGTGAGCTCCGCGAAATCCGCCCGGATGTGGTACCGCATCGTCGGCGTGGTCGGTTTTGGTGTCTTGATGCCCATGGGTGTCGCGTCCCCGTTAACTTTGGACTTCGATTTTTTGCCCTTTGGCCACCGTGACAATCGCCCGCTTGCGGTCCGGCCGCCTGCCCTGCCGCATCTGGAGGCGCCGCCACTTGCCATGGATGGTGTGGGTATTGACGTGCTTCACGGCGACCTTGAACAGCGACTCGACCGCCTGGCGGATCTCCACCTTGTTCGCGTCCGGCGCGACATCGAGCAGGTACTGGTCGCTCCCGGCGATCCGGGTGCCCTTCTCCGACTGCACCACCCGCCGAATAATCTCAGTCGCTGGCCGCATTCTGAGTCTGCGACAATCCCCTTCGAAAAGGTCCGGCTGTTCCGCTCGTCGCATCGTTCTTCACACGCGCTTCCAGGCGCGCCAGCGCCGCCTTCGTCACGAGCACCTTGGGCGCGTTGAGCACGTCCCAGGCGTTCAGGCTCGCGGCGCGGCGCAGCTCGAAGCGCGCCAGGTTGCGCAGCGATTTCACCAGTGCCTCGGACGGCTCATCCAAGACGATCACCGCGCTCCGGTTCACCTGGAACGTCTTGGCCAATCCGGCAAACGGCTTGGTCTTCGGGGCCTCCGCGCGCAGATCCTCAACCACCACCAGCCCCTCGCCCTGCAGTTTCCCCTTGAGGCTTTCCAGCAGCGCCTTGCGCCGAATCGCCTGGGGCAGCCGGAAGCCGAAGTCCCGCGGGTGCGGGCCGAAGACGATGCCGCCATGCCGCCACAGCGGGGACCGGATCGATCCCGCGCGCGCGCGGCCGGTATGCTTCTGCCGCCAGGGTTTCTTGCCACCGCCAGAGACATCCGCCCGGGTCTTGGTGGAGGCGGTGCCCGCGCGCAGGTTCGCCCGGTACATGGCCACCGCCTGAGAGAGCACAGCGGTGTTCACGCGCCCGTCCCACAGCCCCGGATCCAGCGAGACCACGCCCACCTGCTTCCCCTGCAGATCGTAGACCGGTACGTCCATGCGCGAATCCTGCGTTACTTTTCTGCTCGGACCGCTTCTATTTTCCTACCTGCCTGCCGGCAGGCAGGTCGATGGCCTGCGGGAAAAGAGAAGCGGTCCGGCTGGTGCGCTACTTTTTCGCCTTTGCCTTCTTGGCGGCGGCCTCATCTTCCTCTTCGACGACGACCTGGACGGCTTGCGGTCGCTTGATCAGGCCCGGGTGCTTGCGCGATTTGCGGATGATGACCAGGCCCTGCTCCGCCCCAGGCACCGCGCCTTCGATCAACAGCAGATGGTGCTCAGGATCCAGCCGCGCGATCCGGACATTCTGGACCGTGACCTGGGCCGCGCCCATGTGCCCAGGGAGATGGTGCCCGCGGATGACGCGCCCTGGCGTCGTCGTGGAGCCGATGGAGCCCGGCGCCCGATGGGACATGGAGCCGTGCGTCTGGGGGCCGCTTTTCCAGCCCCAGCGCTTTCGCCCGCCCTGGAACCCCTTGCCGATCGAGGTCCCGGTGACGTCTACCAGCTCAAACGGCTGGAAGAGTTCCACCGTGAGCTGCTGCCCGACCTTCCACTCGCCGGGGTCTGACTCCCGCCCCTCGCCAGACCGGGGGGGGGTGTCTGACCCCGGTCGGACGCGAAATTCCCGCACGTGCCGAAACGGGCCAGTCCCGGCCTGCTTGAACTGGCCGAGCAGCGGCTTATTCACCTTCCGCTCCGGCACCGGTTCAAAGCCCACCTGGACCGCCCGATAGCCGTGACGGGCGCCCTCGCGCACCTGCAGGACGGCGCACGGCCCGGCCTGGACCGCCGTCACCGCGCGCCGCCGGCCGTAGTCGTCGTACACATGCGTCATCCCCAATTTTTTCCCGAGTAACCCAATCATGAACAGCTGTCAGACACTTTTCCCGCTTTGGAAGGTGTCAGGCACCTTTCCCCGATTGAAAAGTGTCTGACACCTGTTCCGCGCCTTTACTTGACCTCGACGTACACCCCGGATGGTAAAATCAGCTTACGGAGGGCATCGATGGTCTTTGATGTGGGCTCCAAAATATCGATCAACCGTTTATGCGTCACCATCTGAAATTGCTCGCGCGCCTTCTTGTCGATGAACGGCGAACGCAGCACGGTGAAGAGCTCCCGGCGGGACGGCAACGGGATCGGCCCGGAGACCTTGGCCCCGGTCCGCTGCGCGGTTTCCACGATCTCTGTCGTGGAGAGATCGAGCAGTCGGTGGTCGTAGGCCTTTAGCTTGATCCGGATCTTCGCCTGCGGTTGCGCCATCACGAACTGCGCTCGGGGCTCGGGGCTCGAGGCCCCGGGCACCTGCCCCCAGCCCGCAGCCCTGAGCCCTGAGCCGCGCTCACTTGACGATCTCCGTGATGACCCCGGCCCCGACGGTCTTGCCCCCCTCGCGGATGGCGAAGCGCTGCTCCGGCTCCATCGCGACCGGCTGGATGAGCTCGACCGCGACCGCGACGTTATCCCCGGGCATGACCATCTCGGTGCCGGGGGGGAGGGTCACGTCCCCGGTGACGTCGGTCGTCCGGAAGTAGAACTGGGGCCGGTAGCCCTTGAAGAACGGGGTGTGGCGGCCGCCCTCCTCCTTGGTCAGGCAGTAGACGTTGGCCTTGAAGGCGGTGTGGGGGGTGATCGTCCCGGGCGCGGCGAGGACCATCCCCCGCTGCAGGTCGTCCTTCTCGATCCCCCGCAGCAGGACCCCGAGGTTGTCCCCGGCGACGCCTTCGTCGAGGAGCTTCCGGAACATCTCGATGCCGGTGACGACGCTGCTGCGGGTCGCCTGCAGGCCGACGATGTCGACCGTCTCGCCGACCGTGACCTTGCCCCGCTCGACCCGGCCGGTGCCGACCGTGCCCCGGCCGGTGATGGAGAAGACATCCTCGACGGACATCAGGAAGGGCTTGTCGATCGCCCGGGTCGGGGTCGGGATGGCGCTATCGACCGTCGCCATGAGCTTGAGGATCGCCGGCTCGCCGAGCTCGCCCTTCTCGCCCTGGGCGGCCAGCAGCGCCGAGCCGCGGATGACCGGGGTCTTCTCCCCGGGGAAGCCGTACTTGGTCAGCAGCTCCCGGACCTCCAGCTCGACGAGGTCCAGGAGCTCCGGGTCGTCCACCGCGTCGACCTTGTTCAGGAAGACGACGATGGTCGGCAGCCCCACCTGCCGGCCGAGGAGGATGTGCTCCCGGGTCTGGGGCATGGGCCCGTCGACCGCGGAGACGACCAGGATCGCCCCGTCCATCTGGGCGGCCCCCGTGATCATGTTCTTGATGTAGTCGGCGTGGCCCGGGCAGTCGACGTGGGCGTAGTGGCGGGCCTCGGTCTCGTACTCGGCGTGGTGGACGTTGATCGTCACGCCGCGCTCCCGCTCCTCGGGGGCGTTGTCGATCTCCTCGTAGGACTTCGCCTGGGCGAGGCCCTTGGCGGCGAGGACCTTCGTGATCGCGGAGGTCAGCGTCGTCTTGCCGTGGTCGACGTGGCCGATCGTCCCGATGTTCACGTGGGGCTTGGTCCGCTCGAACTTGGCCTTGGCCATCATCCCACCGCCTGGGTGGGGCCGCCACAAGCGGCCCAGCGATCTGCTCTGTGCTCCATGCGCTTATCCGCCTCCCGCATCGCCAGATGGCTCACGGCGGCTCATGACGCAATCCCGTTCGCCGCCGTGACAACCCGGGGGGATCATCCCACTACCTGCCGGTGTCCGCCGGAGGCGGACGGCCAGCTCCCATAGGTATCCGCGGCGCCGCTGGCGCGGCGGCGCCTCGATAAGGATGGGCGGCACGCGCCGCCTCCGGCAGGTAGTGGGATCAGCGCTTTTTCCCTCCGTGCCCGATGAGCTCGTCTGCAATGTGCTTTGGCACCTGCTCGTATCGCGCCGGCTCCATCGTGTAGGCGGCCCGCCCCTGCGACAGGGACCGGATGGCCGTGGCGTAGCCGAACATCTCCGCCAGCGGCACATACCCGCGGATGACGCGGCTCGAGCCGCGCTGCGCGATGTTCTCGATCTTGCCGCGCCTCGACTGGAGATCCCCGATGATCTCGCCCATGAACTCCTCAGGCATGACGACTTCCACCAGCATGATCGGCTCCAGCATCACCGGACGGCCCTTGAGCACCCCCTGCTTGAAGCCTTCGATCGCCGCGATCTTGAACGCGATCTCCGAGGAATCCACCTCGTGGAACGACCCGTCGTGGAGCGTCACCGTCACATCGGTCACCGGGAAGCCGGCCATGGGCCCGGTCATGGCCGCCTCCAGGACGCCGTCCTCGACTGCGGGGATGAACTCCTTGGGGATGCGGCCGCCCACGATCTTGCTGATGAAGGTGATGCCGCTCTTCGGCGGGGCCGGCTCTAATTTCATCACGACGTGGCCGTACTGGCCGCGGCCGCCGGTCTGCTTGATATGCTTGCCCTCGGCCTTCTCGACAGGCTGGGTCATGGTTTCCTTATACGCGACCTGGGGCTTGCCGGTCAGCGCTTCCACGTTGAACTCGCGCTTCATCCGGTCGACCAGGATTTCCAGGTGTAGCTCCCCCATGCCTTCCATGAGGGTCTGGCCAGTCTCCGGGTTGTAGCGCACCCGGAACGTCGGGTCCTCATCCTGCAGCCGGCCGAGCGCGGTGCCGAGCTTGTCCTGATCCGCCTTGCTCTTGGGCTCGATGAACATCGCGATGACCGGCTCCGGGAACTGGATCCGCTCGAAGACCATGTGGGCGTCTTCCGGGCAGAGGGTATCGCCGGTCGTGGTGTCCTTGAGGCCGACCGCGGCGGCGATGTCACCCGCTTTGATCTCTTCGATCAGCTCCTGCTTGTTCGCGTGCATCCGCATCAGCTTGCTGATCCGCTCCTTCCGGCGCTTCGTCGCGTTGAGGACGGTTTCGCCGGAGCGCAGGACGCCGGAGTAGACCCGGAGGAAGTACAGCTTGCCCACGTACGGGTCGGTGGCGATCTTGAACGCCAGCGCGGCGAACGGGCCTTGCTCATCCGGCGACAGCGCCACCGGATCGCCGGTGTGCGGATGGTGCGCCTCGGGGATCGGCACGTCCAGCGGCGACGGCAGGTAATCGCAGATCGCGTCCAAGAGCGGCTGCACCCCGATGTTGCGGAAGGAGGCCCCGCACAGCACCGGCACAAACATCGGCTCCCGCTTGTCGCCTCCGCCTCGATGCTGGGCGCTGCGGATGGTCGCCTTGCGGATGCCGGCCCGCAGCTCCTCCTCGGTCGGCGCCTGTTCGTGGATGTACTTCTCCATGAGCGTATCGTCGTATTCCGCCGCCGCCTCGAGCAGATCGTGGCGGGATAGGGCGGCCTGCGCTGAAAGCTCCTTCGGGATCTCGCCGATCTCCGGCGCTGTCGAGGGATTGGCGGAGTCGAACTTCACGCTCTTCATCGTCACGAGGTCGACCACGCCGACAAACGCGTCCTCGCGGCCCCAGGGGATCTCCAGCGCCACGGCTTTCGCCCCCAGCCGCTCCCGGAGTTCCTTCAGCACGGCGAAGAAATCGGAGCCGACCCGGTCCAGCTTATTGATGAAGGCCATCCGCGGCACCCCGTACTTGTCCGCCTGGCGCCAGACGGTTTCGGATTGCGGCTCCACCCCGCCGACCCCGCAGAAGACCACGACGCAGCCGTCCAGCACCTTCAGGCTGCGCTCGACTTCAGCCGTAAAGTCCACGTGCCCCGGCGTGTCGATGAGATTGAAGCGATACTTGCGCCAGAAGCAGGTCGTCGCGGCGGCCGTGATGGTGATGCCCCGCTCCCGCTCCTGCGCCATCCAGTCGAGCGCGGTCGTGCCCTCATCGATCTCGCCGATCTTGTGGATGCGGCCCGTGTAGAAGAGGATGCGCTCTGAGGTCGTCGTCTTGCCCGCGTCGATGTGGGCGACGATGCCGAAGTTCCTCGTATACGTCAGCCGCTCAATCGCCGCTGCGCTCAGCTTCGTCTCGGTCGTCATGATTCGGATAGAGCGGGCCGTTTCCCTTCCTCCCTGCCGGCCGGCAGGGAGGTCGATCGACTGCGGAAAAAGGGAAATGGTCCGGCTGTTGCGCTAGCGGTCCGGCGGTTCTCGGCCCCGGTGCCTGGCACCGGACCTGTCACCATCGGTAGTGCGCAAACGCGCGGTTGGCTTCGGCCATCTTATGGGTTTCCTCCCGCTTCCGCACCGCGCTCCCCTCGCCCTTGTACGCGCTCAGGAGCTCATCGGACAGCTTCTTCGCCATCGGCGCGCCTGTGCGGGTCCTGGCCGCGTTGCGCAGCCAGCGCAGCGCCAGCGAGAGCCCGCGATCGTGCCGCACTTCAATGGGGATCTGATACGTCGCGCCCCCCACCCGCCGCGCCTTCAATTCCACGTGGGGCCGGACGTTTTCCACCGCCTTGTGGAACACGGTCAAGACGTCGTTCGTGCCGACCGCCTTCTTCAAGGTGTCGAAGGCGTCATAGACGATCCGCTCGGAGATGGACTTCTTGCCGTCCAGCATCAGCATGTTGATCATCTTCTGCACGAGCCGGTTGTTGTACCGCGGATCCGGGGGAAGCTCCGTTCGCCCTGACCGTCGCCGTCTCATCCTTGGGCTGAAGGCTCCAGGCTGAAGGCTGAAGGCTGTAAGGCGCTGCTGCCCTGAGCCCTGAGCCCTGAGCCCTGAGCCACCCTCTTTGTGCTCATGCTGATGCGGCCGCAGCCTTCGCCGCGGGTTTCGCGGCTCCGCCCGCTCCGGGCTTGCCGACCCCCGGCCCCTGCGGGGACTTCGCCCCGTACTTCGAGCGGGACTTGCGCCGCTGGTTCACGCCCGACGCGTCCAGCGTGCCTCGCACAATGTGGTAGCGCACCCCGGGCAGATCCTTGACGCGCCCGCCGCGCACCAGCACGATGGAGTGCTCTTGCAGGTTGTGCCCCTCGCCCGGGATGTACGCGGTGACTTCGATCCGCGTGGTCAGCCGCACCCGGGCGATCTTGCGCAGCGCCGAATTCGGCTTCTTAGGCGTCATGGTCCTGACCTGCACGCACACCCCCCGACGCTGCGGCGAGGCCTTCAACGCCGGCGCCTTCGTCTTCTTGCGCAGCGCCCGCCGGCCGATCCGGATGAGCTGGCTGACCGTCGGCATCCGAAATCGCTCTAGGCTCGAGGCTCTGGGCTCTGGGCAACTGCCCCCAGCCCTGAGCCCCCAGCCCTGAGCCCAATGCGTCCCCTCATTCTGCCTCGCCTGCAGCTTCCAACGGTTCGCCGTTGGCGCCTTCGGCCGGCTCCTCCAAGGCCAGCGGCTCGGGGGCCAGCTTCAGCATCTCCCCGAGCCGGTTGGAGGAAAAGCCGGTGCCCGCCGGGATCAGGTGGCCCATGATGACGTTCTCCTTCAAGCCCACCAGCCCGTCGCGCTTGCCGCTGGTGGCTGCCTCGGTCAGCACCCGGGTGGTCTCCTGGAAGCTGGCGGCTGCGATGAAGCTCTCGGTGGAGAGGCTGGCTTTGGTGATCCCCAGCAGGATCGGAGTGCCCTGCGCGGGCTTGCCGCCTTTGCCCTTCACCCGGTCGTTTTCCTGGTGGAACTTCCACTTATCGGCCTGCATGCCGATCAGGAAGTCGGTGTCGCCCGGCTCATCGATCCGAATCTTGCGCAGCATCTGCCGGACGATGACCTCGACGTGCTTGTCGTTGATCTTGACCCCCTGCGACCGGTACACCTCCTGGATCTCGTTCACGAGATATTCCTGGAGGCCGCGCTCCCCGATGACGCGCAGGATGTCCTGCGGCACGATGGGCCCGTCGGTCAGGGCCGAGCCGCTCTGGGCATAGTCGCCCTTGTACACGTTCAGGTGCTTGCCGTGCGGGATGAGGTACTCCTTCGTCATCCCGGAGGCGCTCTTGATGATGATGCGCCGTTGGCCCTTCTTCGCGGTGCCGAAGTCGACGATGCCGTCGATCTCCGCGATGATGGCCGGGTCCTTGGGGCGCCGGGCCTCGAAGAGCTCCGCCACGCGCGGCAGACCGCCCGTGATGTCTTTGGTCTGGCTGATCTTCCGCGCGGTCTTGGCGATCATGTCACCGGTCTTCACGGCCTGGCCTTCCTTGACCAGCACGTGGGCGCCGATCGGCAGGCCGTAGATCGCGAGCAGCTCGCCCTTCTCGGTCTCGATCACGATCTGCGGGTGGTAGTCGCCCTTGTGCTCCACGATGATCCGGTTGGTCAGGCCGGTCGCCTCGTCGACCTCCTCGCGCATGGTGAGCCCGGACTTGACGTCCTCGAACCGCACGTTGCCGCTGAACTCGGTCAGGATCGGGGTCGTGTAGGGATCCCACCGGACCAGGAGCTCGTCCTTGGTCACCGCCTCGCCGTCGCCCTTCGAGAGGACGGCCCCCTGCGGGATGCGGTGCCGCTCCAGCTCGCGGCCGTCCGGGTCCACCAGGGACAGCTCGCCGTTGCGGTTGAGCACGAGCAGCTCCTCGGGTTTGGTCTTGACGGTCTTCAGGTTGTGGAACTTCACGAACCCCTTGTGCTTCGTCTTAATCTGCGACTGCTCGATCACGCGGTGCGCGGTGCCGCCGATGTGGAACGTCCGCATGGTCAGCTGCGTGCCGGGCTCGCCGATGGACTGCGCCGCGATGATGCCGACCGCTTCGCCCAGCTCGGCCCCCTGCCCGGTCGCCAGGTTGCGCCCGTAGCACCTCGCGCAGGCGCCGCGGTCCGACTCGCACGTGAGGACGCTGCGGATGCGGATTTTCTCGATGCCGGCCTGCTCGATGCGCTCGGCGATCTCTTCGGTGATCTCCGCGCCGGCCTTCACGAGCACCTCGTCGCTGACGACGTCCACGATGTTGTCCAGCGCCACCCGGCCGATGATCCGCTCCCGCAGGGGCACGATGTCCTCATCGCCCTCCCGGATCGGCGTCATGAGGATGCCGTTGAGCGTGCCGCAGTCGAGCTCGGTGATGATGACCTCCTGCGCGACATCCACGAGCCGGCGGGTGAGGTAGCCGGAGTCGGCGGTCTTCAGCGCGGTGTCGGCCAGCCCCTTGCGCGCGCCGTGCGTCGAGATGAAGTACTCATGCACGGTCAGCCCCTCGCGGAAGTTCGCGGTGATCGGGCTTTCAATGATGTCGCCGGAGGGCTTGGCCATGAGCCCCCGCATGCCGGCTAGCTGCCGCACCTGCTGCTCGGAGCCGCGGGCGCCGGAGTCCGCCATCATGAAGAGCGGGTTGAAAACGTCGAAGGTCTCCATGACGTGCTCGGAGACCTCCTCGGTGGTGCGCATCCAGATGTCGATGATCTTGTTGGACCGCTCGCCTTCCGTGATGAGCCCGCGCCGGTACTGGCCTTCGACCGACTCGACCTCCTTGTTCGCCTTGGCGAGGATCCTCTCCTTGTCCGGCGGCACGACAAGATCCGCGATCGCAATGGACATCCCGGCCCGCGTCGCCCACTCGAACCCGAGCGCCTTCAGATCGTCCAGCAGCTCCACCGTCCGCGCATGGCCGCAGAGGCGGTAGACCTTGGTGATGAGGTTGCTCAGGCGGCCCTTGTCGATCAGCTCGTTGACGAACCGGACCTCGAGCGGCAGCGCCAGGTTGAACAGCACCCGGCCCGGCGTCGTGTCGTAGATCTGTCCCTCCCACCGCAGCTTCACCTTGGCGTGCAGGTCCACCTGCTCGTCCTGGTAGGCCAGCACCGCCTCCTCCATGTCGCTGAAGATCAGCCCGTCCCCCTTGAGCTTGTCCCGGGACTTCGTCAGGTAGTAGCAGCCCAGGATGATGTCCTGGGTCGGGGTCACGATCGGCTTGCCGCTGGCGGGCGAGAAGAGGTTATTCGAGGCGAGCATGAGGATGCGGGCCTCAAGCTGCGCTTCGATGGACAGCGGCACGTGCACCGCCATCTGGTCGCCGTCAAAGTCGGCGTTGAACGCGGTGCACACGAGCGGGTGGATGCGGATGGCCTTGCCCTCGATGAGGATGGGCTGGAACGCCTGGATGCCCAGCCGGTGCAGCGTCGGCGCGCGGTTCAGGAGCACCGGGTGGTCCTTGATGACGTCATCGAGGATGTCCCAGACCTCCGTGCGCTCCTTCTCCACCATCCGCTTGGCGGTTTTGATCGTTTGGGCGAAGCCCTGCTCGCGGAACTTCCGGATGATGAAGGGCTCAAAGAGCTCCAGCGCCATCTTCTTGGGCAGGCCGCACTGGTTCAGCTTCAGCTCCGGGCCGATGACGATGACGGAGCGGCCGGAGTAGTCGACCCGTTTGCCCAGGAGGTTCTGGCGGAACCGGCCCTGCTTGCCCTTGAGCATGTCGGCCAGCGACTTCAGCGGCCGGTTCATCGGCCCTTGCACCGGCCGGCCATGGCGGCCGTTGTCGAACAGGGCGTCGACCGCCTCCTGGAGCATCCGCTTCTCGTTCCGGATGATGATCTCGGGGGCCTTCAGCTCGATGAGCTTCTTGAGCCGGTTGTTGCGGTTGATCACGCGGCGGTACAGGTCATTGAGGTCTGAGGTCGCGAACCGGCCGCCGTCGAGCGGCACCAGCGGCCGCAGGTCCGGGGGGATGACCGGGATGACCTTCAGGATCATCCATTCCGGGCGGTTCCCGCTCTTGCGGAACGCCTCAACGATGCGCAGGTTGCGCGCGATGCGCTTCTGGGTCTGCTCCAGGCGCTGTTTCGCCAGCTCCCGGTGCATCGTCCTGGCGAGCTGGTCCAGTTCGAGCGCGGTCAACAGCTCGGCGACCGCTTCGGCGCCCATCCTCGCGGTGAAGCCCTTGCCGTAGGTCTTGAGCGCTTCCTGGTACCGGTCCTCGGTGAGGATCTCCTTGAGCTTCAGCGGGGTGCTGCCGGGATCGGTGACGACGAACGCCTCGTAGTAGAGGACCCGCTCCAGCTCGCGCATGGTCATGTCCAGCAGCGCCCCGCTGCGCGAGGGCACGCTCTTGAAGAACCAGATGTGGGACACGGGCGCGGCGAGCTCGATATGGCCCATCCGTTCGCGGCGGACCTTCGAGTGCGTCACCTCCACGCCGCAGCGGTCGCAGGTGATCCCCTTATGTTTGATCTTGCGGTACTTGCCGCAGTTGCACTCGAAGTCCTTCGTGGGGCCGAAGATCCGCTCGCAGAACAGGCCGTCCTTCTCCGGCTTGAGGGTCCGGTAGTTGATCGTCTCCGGCTTCTTCACCTCGCCCTTGGACCAGCTGCGGATGACCTCGGGCGACGCGACGCGGATGGTGATCGCGTCGAACATGTTCACTTCATCGAACATGGTGGGGATCGCCGGCGTCGCGGTCGCCATCATCCCACTACCTGCCGCAGGCCCCGCCTATGGGCGGGGTCCAGGCCGGCTTTCCGGTGGTCTTGTCCTGGCGGCCGGCCTCGGCGGTGCCGAGCCAACCGCGAACCGTGACGACGTTCTGCATGTGTCTCATCCTCGCACCGCCGGCGGCAAGTAGTGGGATCAGTCGCGCCCCTTCGCCTCGCCGTCGCCGCCTTCCGACACGCCGACATCCAGCGGCATCGACGGCTGCTCCAGCTCCCGCCGGACCAATTTTTCAAACAGCTCGGCTCCGGTGACGACGCGCTCCTTGCGCTCCAGCCGCACGTCGAGGCCCAGGCCCTGCAGCTCCTTGACGAGGACGTTGAACGACTCGGGCACTGAGGGCGACAGCGCGTGCTCGCCTTTGACGATCGCTTCGTACACGCGGGTGCGGCCGACGACGTCGTCGCTCTTCACCGTCAACAGCTCCTGCAGCGTGTAGGCCGCCCCGTACGCCTCGAGCGCCCAGACCTCCATCTCGCCGAAGCGCTGGCCGCCGAACTGCGCCTTGCCGCCCAGCGGCTGCTGGGTGACCAGCGAGTAGGGGCCGATGGAGCGGGCGTGGATCTTGTCGTCCACCAGATGGACGAGCTTGATCATCTGCAGGTAGCCGACGACCGTCTGCTGATCGAACGGCTCGCCGGTAAACCCGTCGCTCAAGCGGATCTTGCCGTTCGACGGCAGCTTGGCTTTCTTCAGCTGCTCCCAGATCTCTCCCTCAGTGGCCCCATTGAACACGGGGCTGACCGCATGAAATCCCAGCACCTTGGCCGCCCAGCCAAGATGCGTCTCCAAGAGCTGCCCCACGTTCATCCGCGAGGGCACCCCGAGGGGGTTCAGCACCACCTCCACCGGGGTGCCGTCCGGCAAAAACGGCATGTCGGCCGGCGGCAGGACCTTGGCGATGACGCCCTTGTTGCCGTGGCGGCCGGCCATCTTGTCGCCGACCTGGACCTTCCGCTTGGAGGCCACCTGCACCACGACGCGCTTCAGCACGCCGGGCGGCAGCTCATCCCCCCGCTTGATCTTGTCCACCTCAAGGTCCTCTTCCGCGCGCAGCTCGCGGATCGTCTCATCGAAGAACTCGGCGACGCGGCGGATCTCCGCCTCCAGGCCGGGCTCCTCGTGCAGCTTCACATCGGCGAAATCGGCTCGCGCGAGCTTTTTGAGGTCGCCTGCCTTCACGGTCCGCCCGGCGTCGATCAGGGTGTCGCCGCTGTCCAGCTCGCTCAACGGGGCGGCCAGCTTTTTGCCTTCGAGCAGCTTGACGAGCTTCTCCAGCCGCTCCTCCACCAGCTTGGCGATCTGGCCGCTGTACTGCTTGCGGATCGCCTCCATCTGCTCCTGCTCCTGTTGCTGCTCCGCCTTCGTTTTCGGCCGGGCGCCCTTGCGGGTGAGGATCTTCACGTCCACCACAATCCCCTCGACCCCGGCGGGGACCTTCAAGCTCGTGTCCCGCACGTCCTCGGCCTTCTCGCCGAAGATCGCGCGCAGCAGCTTCTCCTCCGGGCTGAGCTCGGTCTCGCTCTTCGGGGTCACCTTGCCGACCAGGATGCTCCGCGGGCCGACCTCCGCCCCGATGCGGACGATGCCCTGCTCGTCGAGATCCTTGAGCGCCTCCTCCCCGATGTTGGGGATGTCCCGGGTAATCTCTTCGTTGCCGAGCCGCGTCTCCCGCGCCTCGGCCTCGAACTCCTCGATATGGATGGAGGTGAAGGTGTCCTCCTTAACCAGCTTCTCGCTGATCAGGATCGCGTCCTCGAAGTTGTATCCGCGCCAGGGCATGAAGGCCACGAGCACGTCGCGGCCGAGCGCCAGTATCCCCCGGCCGGTGCCCGGGCCGTCCGCGATGACCTGCCCCGCCTTCACCCGGTCGCCGGGCCCCACGAGCGGCTGCTGGTTCAGGCAGGTGTTCGCGTTGGAGCGCTGGAACTTCTTCAACTCGTAGGTGTGCCGGCCGATCACGATCCGCTGGGCGTCGGCATAGGAGACGGTGCCGTCGTCCTTCGCGACCACGCACGCGCCGGAATCCACGGCGACGCGCCCCTCGATGCCGGTCGACACAAGGGGCATGGCGCTGGCCATCAGCGGCACCGCCTGGCGCTGCATGTTCGAGCCCATGAGGGCGCGGTTCGCGTCGTCGTGCTCGAGGAACGGAATGAGCGCCGCCGCGATGCTCACCGTCTGATTCGGCGAGACGTCCATATAGTGGACCTGCTCCGGCGGGAGCATGACGATGTTGCCGCGGTAGCGGCAGCTGACCAACTCATCCACGAAGCGGTTGGCCTTGGTCAAGGGGCTGGAGGCCTGGGCGATCGCATAGCGGTCCTCCACGTCGGCGGTGAGGTAGTCGACCTGGTTGGTCACGACCCCGCTGTCCACCTTGCGGTAGGGGGTTTCGATGAAGCCGTGCTCGTTGATGCGGGCGAAGACCGTGAGGCTGGAGATGAGTCCGATGTTGGGGCCCTCAGGGGTTTCGATGGGGCAGATCCGGCCGTAGTGGGAGGGGTGGACGTCGCGGACTTCAAAGCCGGCGCGCTCTCTCGACAACCCGCCAGGGCCGAGGGCGGAGAGGCGCCGCTTGTGGGTCAGCTCGGCGAGCGGGTTGGTCTGGTCCATGAACTGCGACAGCTGCGAGCGCGCGAAGAAATCGCGCACGACCGAGGCGACCAGCTTGAAGTTCACCAGGGTGTGCGGCATGACCTTGTCGAGATCATAGACGGCCATGCGCTCGCGGATCGTCCGCTCGAGCCGCTCCAGCCCGATCCGGAACTGGTGGTAGACGAGCTCACCGACGGACCGGACGCGCCGGTTGCCCAGATGGTCGATATCGTCGATCTCGCCCTCGCCGCGCCGCAACCCCAGCAGGTACTTGATGACCTGGACGACGGTCTGCCCGCTGAGCAGCCGCGCCTCCAAGCCCTCGTTCATGCTGAGCTTGCGGTTGAGCACGTAGCGGCCCACGCTGCCCAGGTCATAGCGGCGCGGGTCGAGAAACAGCCGCTGGATCAAGGCCTCGGCCGAGGGCAGGTTCACCAAGTCGCCGGGGCGCAGCCGGCGGAAGACGTCCAGGAGCGCTTCGGCGCGGCTGGTCGTGTGGTCCTTCTCCAGGGTCTTCAGGATCTCGGCCGGCGCGTCGCTGACGAGCCGGAGCTCCCGCTTGCCGCTCTGCCAGATCGTATCAAGCCATTCCTCCGTGATCTTGGTGCCGGCCCGCAGGATCACCCGGCCGGTGGCCGCATCCGTGATCCGCTCGCCGAGGAAGCTGCCCACGAGCGGCTTGAGATCGCTCGGCTCGCTGAAGCTGACGGTCTCGGTCTTGCCGAAGGCGTTCAGGATGTCTTCATCGCTGGAGAAGCCGAGGGCCCTGAGGAGGATCGTCCCGACGATCTTCCGGCGGCGGTCGATCGACACGTGGAGCACGTCGGCCATGTCGAAGTCCAGCTCCACCCAGGCGCCGCGGTACGGGATGAGGCGGGCCGAGAAGAGGCGCTTCCCCGTCGGGTGGACCGTCACCTCGAACGTGACGCCGGGCGAGCGGTGGAGCTGGCTGACCACCACCCGCTCATCGCCGTTGATGACGAAGGTGCCGGTCTCCGTCATCAGGGGGATCTCGCCGAAGTAGACCTCCTGCTCCTTCGTCTCCTTCGG
>Ga0137796_10000513_pt1 | contig 23655 bp, 25 predicted proteins | sample OV2TP3_FD_97704 | JGI IMG/M metagenome (GOLD analysis project Ga0137796, IMG submission 97704) | reverse complement strand
CGCGAGCGCCGCCTGCGCCGCGCTCGCGCGCGGCACCACGAAGGCGCGTCCCGCGCCGGCCGCGCCGAGCGCCATCGCGAGCGCGCCGCGCACGGGCCTGAGCTCGCCGTTGAGCGACAGCTCCCCCGCGAACTCGTGGCCCGCGAGCGCGGCGGGCTTCAGCTGCCCGCTCGCCGCGAGGATGCCGAGCGCGATCGGCAAATCGAACCGGCAGGAGTCCTTGGGCAGGTCCGCGGGCGCGAGATTGACCGTGATGCGCCGCGCCGGGAATTCGAAGCGCGCGTGGTTGAGCGCGGCGCGCACGCGGTCCTTGGCCTCGCGCACCTCGGCATCGGGCAAGCCGACGATGCCGAAGCCCGGCAGCCCGGGCCCGAGGTGCACCTCCACGGTCACCTCGGGCGCGGCGATGCCGGCGAGCGCGCGGCTCGCCACGGTGGCCAGCGACATGGGTCCTCCGCCCCTTCAACGCGGCGCGCGGACTTCGGTTTACGCGGCGCCGCCCTTTCAGGCGCGGAAGAACGGCTTGTCGCCCTTGATGGTGACGCGCAGCCCGCGCCGCCGGTGCGGGTAGTAGTCCCACAGCGCGTGGTGCTGCGCGCAGCGGTTGTCCCAGAACGCGACCGAGCCCGGCGCCCAGCGGAAGCGGCACTGGAACTCGGGCGACTCGAGGTGCTGGAACAGCATCTGCAGCAGCGCCTCGCTCTCGCGCTTGGCGAGCCGCACGATGCGCTTGGTGAAGATGCGGTTGACGAACAGCGCCTGCCGGCCCGTCACCGGGTGCGTGCGCACCACCGGGTGCTCGGCCGACGGGTACGGCTCGGGCGAGTCCTTCATGCCCTCGTAGCGGCCGCGGTAGGTGGCCTCGCCGTCGTGCAGCGCGGTGAGCCCCTCGAGGAAGCGGCGCAGCGGCGCCGAGAGCGCCTCGTAGGCCGCGTACATGCTCGCGAACAGCGTGTCCCCGCCTACCGGCGGCACTTCCAGCATGTACAGGATCGAGCCGAGCGGCGGCTCGGGGTCGCAGGAGACGTCCGAGTGCCAGTCCTCGCCCGCGATGCGCTTGGAGCTCTCGTCGGTGCGGATCACCATGATCTCCGGGTGCCCCTCGAGGATGTCGGGGTAGGCGGGATGCAGGTGCAGCTCGCCGAACTGGCGCCCGAGCGCCTTTTCCTGCTCCGGGGTGAGCGACTGCTCGCGGAAGAACAGCACGCAGTGCTCGGCGAGCGCGCGCCCGAGCGCGGCGACCGTGCCCGGCGCGAGCGGCCGCGACAGATCCAGGCCGCGGATCTCGGCGCCGCAGTGCGGCGTCAGCGGGACCATCTCGAGCTCGCGGACGGTCATGGATCGCAGCTTAGGAGCGCCTCGAGGCGGGGTCAATGGCGGGGCGCGAAACGCGCAGCGGCCCGACTACGCCCAGGCCTACGCGCAGCGCCTCGGTCTCGAGCACGTCCTGCGGCAGCACGTTGGCGATGTTGACGTCGGGCCCGAACTCGGCGACGAGGAACTTCTTCATGTCCTCGACCGCCGAGAGGCTGACGCCGCTGATCCAGGGGCCGGGCAGCTCGATCAGCACCCGGGACATGTCCAGCTCGCGCCGCAGCGCGCCCAGCAGCCTCGCGTCGGGTCGGCCCCGCCCGACCAGCTCCGCGGCCTCGACCAGCACCAGCTCGGCGCCCGCGTCGAAGCACAGGCGCGCCTGGCGAACGAGCTTGCCGGGGGCATTGCGCGCGTCCTTCGAACCGACCTCGCCGAACACCGCCAGGCCGCTGTCGCGCGCAAGGCGAATCTGCGACTGCCGCTCGGCGTCGCCGAGCGGCACGCAGTTGTCGGAGATCTCGATGACGTCGAAGCCCACGCGCCGCGCCTCGGCGAAGAACCGCGGCAGGGCCCGGGGACCGTGGGTCGCGAAGACGTACTCCAGGAACTGGCCGCCGATGAACGGCCGGACGCGGTGGTGCCGGTACAGGGCGAGCTTGCGCCGCAGGTAGGCGAGCGGGTACAGGCGCGAGGTGCCCACCGCGATCTTGGCGAGGTCGATGTAGTGCCCCGCCATCTCGACCGTGTCGCGCGCCATGCCGTAGGGCAGCCCGAAGTCCGCCATCATGGTGAGCCCGCGCGCGCGCGGCTTGCGCTGGCTGCGGCCGGGCGGCAGCGAGACGAAGCCGAATGGCACCGAGCGGCTGCTCCGAGCAGTACGTTTCATGACTTCTCCCGGGAAATCTTCGGTGCGGCGTGCCGGCCGATCCGGACGTTCACGCACGCGGGCTTGGCGGCAAGCCGCGCGCGCTCGAGCGCGCCGCCAAGCGCCGACACCGTCTCGACCTGCTCGCCGTGGCCGCCAAGCGCGCCCACCGCCAGATCGTAGCGCGCCGGGAGCAGCTCGCAGCCCACCGCGCGCGCCGCGCCATAGTCGCGCAGCTGGATCTGGTACTCGGCGTTCCAGCAGGCGTCGTTGCCGATCACTGCCACGAAAGCGAGGCCGCCGCGCACCGCGGTGTCGAACTCGGCAAGGTGAAACCCCAAGGTCCCGTCACCTAGCAGCGCGAACACCGCGGCCCCCGGGCGCGCCAGCTTCGCGGCGAGCGCGAACGGAATGGCGCTGCCGATCGAGCCCGCCGGGCCGTTGATCAGGCGCTCGGGCGCGCTGAGCGAAGCCTGCGCCCACTGGCCGAACTCGCCGCCGTCGACCACCAGCACCGCGTCGCCTGCGCGATCGATCCGCTCCTGCACTGCGCGACCGACAGCCAACGGGTGCACGGCTGGCCCGTCCTGCGCCGCGATCGCGCCCCAAGTGGTCGGGCGGTAGGCAATGGCTGCGCGCACCTCGGCGAGCCAGCCGCTCGGCGGCCGCGCGCGCCGCGCCGCGTGTTCGCACAACGCGCCAGCAGCCGATACCGCGTCGGCCCCGTAGACACGCTCGATGCGTGGGTGCGCGTACGTGCTCTCCCCGGGGGCGACCGCGGCAATTCGGCAGGGCGCGTCGACCGCCGGCGGCAGGGCGAAGCGCAAGCCGAAGTCGGGTGCCTTGTCGAGCAGCACGATGGCGTCGGCCTGCGCCAGCACCTCGGCGAACGCGCCGAGCGCGGGATCGTGGATGCCGCGCGGGCTCTGCATGCCGACCACCGGCACCCCGGTGGCCGCCTCGAGCGACTGGCGCAGCCCCCGGTGGCGGTCGGCGGCGAGCGTGGGTCCCGTGAGCACGAGCGGCCGGGCCGCAGCTTCGAGAAAGCCGAGCAGCGCCCTGGCCGCCTCCTCCCCGAGCGGCGCCGCCCCGGGAAGAAAGGCTTGCGCCGGCGGCATCTCGGCGCTCGCGGGATCGAGCCGCGCCTCGAGCAGGTCGGCGGGAACGCTCAGGTGCACCGGCCCGGGGCGCCCGGAGCGCGCGAGGCGCATGGCGCGGGCGAGGTCGGTGCCCAGGTCCTCGGCGCGGCGCACGGTCCACGAGGCCTTGGTGACGGGCGCGACGAGTTCGGACTGCCGCATCTCCTGGAAAGCGCCGCGACCGAGCTCGCCGAGCGGCGCGTGGCCCGAGAGCAGCAGCATCGGCGACTCCGCGGCGAGCGCGCTGTACAGCGCGCCGGCGCCGTTGGCGTGGCCCGGGCCCGCGGTGAGCAGCGCCACGCCCACCTCGCCGGTGAGCCGCCCCCAGGCGTCGGCCATATGCACCGCGGCGCCCTCGTGGCGCACGTGCGTGATGCGCAGCCCCGCCTCGGGCGCCGCATCGTAGAGCGGCATGATCTGGTTCCCGGAGAGCGAGAAAAGGTGCTTGGCGCCTGCGCGCGCCAGCGCGCCCGCGACGAGCTCGGCGCCTCTCATCCTTTGCCCGGGGCGCGCATATGGCGTTAGCATAGCCCCAGGCCGCGCCTTTCGCGGCCCGCTTTCCTGAGGAGGGAGCCCATGTCTCGAAACAACCCCGTATTCACCGTCGCTGCCGCCGCGCTTGCCGCTGTCTGCCTGAGCGCAACCGCGCGCGCCGAGTCCAACCAGGTGCGCTTCGCCGAGCAGTTCGGCCTGCTCTACCTGCCGCTGCACGTCGTGGTCGGCGAGAAGCTGGTGCAGAAGCACGCCGCCAGCGCGGGCCTCGGCGACGTCAAGGTGTCGATGGTCGCGCTCTCGGGCGGCGCCGCGGTCAACCAGGCGCTGCTCTCGGGCAACGTCGAGTTCGCCGCCGGCGGCATCGGGCCGCTGCTCGCGATCTGGGACAAGACCAGGGGCTCCGACGACGTCAAGGCCGCGCTCGACATCGCCAAGATGCCGCTCAAGCTGATCACCAACGACCCGGCGGTGAAGACGATCGCGGACTACCTCAAGGCGTCGGATCACAAGATCGCGACGCCGTCGATCTCCTCGATCCAGGCGGTGACCCTGCGCATGGCCTCGGCGAAGCTGTGGGGCGAGGCCGAGGCCAAGAAGCTCGATCCGCTGCTCGTCAACATGAAGCACCCGGACGCGGTGGCGGCGCTGCTCACCGGCGGGCAGACGGTGAAGTCGCACTTCGCGACGCTGCCGTTCTCCTACCAGGAGCTGAAGAGCGGCAAGGGCCGGCTGGTGCTGAACTCCTACGAGGTGCTGGGCGGCGCGCACACCACGGTGGCGCTCTACAACACCAGCAAGTGGAAGCAGGCCAACCCGAAGCTCTACAAGGCGGTGGTCGACGCCTACGCCGAGGCGATGCAGTTCATCAACGCCGATGCGGCGCGCGCCGCGCAGTACTTCGTGACCTTCACCAAGTCCAAGCTCAAGGTCGAGGACGTGAGGGGCATGGTCTCCTCCAAGGACGAGATCGAGTTCGGCCTCGAGCCCAGGCGCACCATGCAGTACGCCAGGTTCCTGCACCAGATCGGGACCATCCGGAACCTGCCGTCCTCCTGGAAGGACTACTACCACGACAACACCCACGGGCTCGGGGGCAGCTGAGCATGGCGGCGCAGGCGGCGCTCGAGCCCGCCGCCGCGCCGGCCGTCGAGCCGATCCTCGACGTCCGCGGCGTCACGCTCCAGTACAAGACCAAGGAGCACCTGATCACCGCGACCTACCGGGTCGACTTCCAGGTCTACCCGGCGGATCGCTTCGTGCTGCTCGGCCCCTCGGGCTGCGGCAAGTCGACGCTGCTCAAGGGCGTCGCGGGGTACATGAAGCCGGCGGAGGGCGAGATCCGCCTCAACGGCCGCCGCATCGAGGAGCCCGGTCCCGACCGCGTCATGGTGTTCCAGGAGTTCGACCAGCTGCTGCCGTGGAAGACGGTGCGCCAGAACATCACTTTCGCGCTGCTCAACGGCGGGCGCTGCAAGACCCGGGCCGAGGCCGACGAGATCGCGCTGGCGCACATCCGCAAGGTGAAGCTCTCGGGGTTCGAGAACACCTACCCGCACATGCTCTCGGGCGGCATGAAGCAGCGCGTGGCGATCGCGCGCGGCATGGCGATGGAGCCCGACATCCTGCTGATGGACGAGCCGTTCGCCTCGCTCGATGCGCTCACGCGCCGCCAGATGCAGGAGGAGCTGCTCGGGCTGTGGGACGAGACCCGCTTCACGGTGCTGTTCGTCACCCACTCGATCGAGGAGGCGGTGATCGTCGGCAGCCGGATCCTCGTGCTCTCGCCGCACCCGGGGCAGGTCAAGGCCGAGCTGAACGCCCACGACCATTCGCACTTCAGCGTCGGCAGCCCCGAGTTTTCGGCGCTGCAGCGGCGCATCCACGACATGCTGTTCGCCGACCGCGTCCTCGAGGACGAGCTCCGGCGCCATGACTGAGCGCCCCGCGCAGCTGGTGCCGCGGCCCGAGTACGAGCGCGCGGCGCTCGAGCGCGCGGTGACGGCGGATGTCGCGCGCCCGCTTTCGCTCCCGGAGCGGCTCTCCGAGATGGACCCGGTGCGCAAGCTCAGCGTGCTGCTCAGCGCGATCGTGCTCTGGGAGCTGTATACGCGCCTCGGCCAGGTGCCGCAGCTCATCTTCCCGACCTTCCGCGACACCGTGATCGCGCTCTGGGACGGCTTCGCGAACTACGACCTGGGCCGGCAGATCTGGACCTCGCTCAAGGTGCTCGCGATCGGCTACGCGATCGGTATCGCGATCGGGGCGGTGCTGAGCTTCCTCGCCGTCACGACCCGCTTCGGCAGCGACATCCTGGGCACGCTCACCGCGATGCTCAATCCGCTGCCGGCGATCGCGCTGCTGCCGCTCGCGCTCATCTGGTTCGGCCTGGGCGCGAAGAGCATGGTGTTCGTGCTGCTGCACTCGATCGTGTGGCCGGTGGCGCTCAACACCCACACCGGGTTCATGTCGGTGCCCGAGGCCCTGCGCATGGTCGGGCGCAACTACGGCCTGAGGAACGTGCGCTACGTCGCCAAGATCCTGGTGCCGGCGGCGTTTCCCTCGATCCTCGCCGGCCTCAAGCTCGGCTGGGCCTTCGCCTGGCGCACGCTCATCGCGGCCGAGCTGGTCTTCGGGGCGACCGCCGAATCGGGGGGGCTGGGCTGGTTCATCTTCGCCAGCCGCAACGACCTCGACATTCCCGGGGCGTTCGCCGGGCTGCTGACCGTGATCGTGATCGGCTTCCTGGTCGAGAACGTGATCTTCCGCAACGTCGAGACGCGCACCGTGGTGCGCTGGGGCATGCAGTCGTGAGCGCGGCGGCCGCGGCGCGCCCGATCCACGTGCGGCCGGAGCTCGTCCGCACCCCGGCCGATGCGCGCACCGTCGGCCAGGTCGAGCGGCCGCTCTCGGCGCTCGAGCGCGCCTGGAACGTCGACGCGGTGCGCAAGGCCGCGGTGCTCGCGGGCTTCGTCGCGCTGTGGGAGCTCTACACGCGCCTCGCCGGCGTGCCGACGATCCTGTTTCCGAGCTTCAGCGAGACCTGCGTCGCGATCGTGCGCGCGTTCACCGACTTCCGCATGCTCTCCAAGATCGGGTTCTCGATCAGCCTGCTGCTGCTCGGCTACGCGGTCGGGCTCGCGGTCGCCGCGGTGCTGGTGGTGCTCGCCTCGATCTGGCGCGCCTGCGCCGACGTCCTGACGACGGCCACCGCGATGTTCAACCCGCTGCCCTCGATCGCGATCCTGCCGCTCGCGATGCTCTGGTTCGGGCTGGGCACCTTCAGCGTGGTGTTCGTCCTGGTGCACGCGGTGCTCTGGGCGGTCGCGCTCAACACCCACGTCGGCTTCCAGGGCGTGAGCCAGACGCAGCGCATGGTGGGATCGAACTACGGGCTGAAGGGCGTGGTGTTCGCCGCCAAGATCCTGATCCCGGCGGCGCTCGCGACGATCCTCTCGGGCATGAAGATCGGCTGGGCGTTCGCCTGGCGCACGCTCATCGCCGCGGAGCTGGTGTTCGGCGCCACCGCGCGCGGCGGCGGGCTGGGCTGGCACATCTTCGAGCACAGCGAGAATCTGCGCACCCCGCAGGTATTCGCCGGCCTGTTCACCATCATCGTGATCGGCGTGCTGGTCGAGAACGTGATCTTCCGCAACGTCGAGATCCGCACCGTGCAGCGCTGGGGCCTGCAGCGCTAGAGGGCGAGCCATGCCGCAGGCCCGCGCGCTGAACCAGCTCGTCCTGATGTCGGACGAGCACAACCCGAAGGTCGCGGGCTACGCCGGGCACGCCGTGGCGCGCACCCCGCAGCTGGACGCGCTCGCCGCGCGCGGCACCGTCTTCACGGCGGCCTACACCACCAGCCCGGTCTGCATCCCGGCGCGCGCCGGGTTCGCCTGCGGCAAGTACATCCACCAGGTCGGCTACTGGGACAACGCCGACGCCTACGACGGCGCCGTGCCCTCCTGGCACCACGTGCTGCGCAGCCGCGGGCACCGGGTGGTGTCGATCGGCAAGCTGCACTTCCGGCGCGAGGGCGAGGACCACGGCTTCAGCGAGGAGCAGATCCCGATGCACATCTACGAGGGCAAGGGCGACCTGCTGGGGCTGGTGCGCGAGGCCCTGCCGCGCCGCGGCGGCTCGCGCAAGATGGCGGCGATGGCGGGACCGGGCGAGACGCCCTACACGCTCTACGACCGGCAGATCTGCTCGCGCGCGCAGGTGTGGCTGCGCGAGCAGGGCACGCGCGACACCGGCCGGCCGTGGGCCCTGTTCGTCTCGTTCGTCGCGCCGCACTTCCCGCTCACCGCGCCGCCCGAGCACTTCTACCGCTACTGGAACGGGCCGCTGCCGATGCCCAAGCTCTACGCGCCCGAGGAGCGCCCGCGGCACCCCTACCTCGAGGACTACCGCGCGAGCTTCTGCTACGACGAGTACTTCGACTCCGAGCAAAGCGTGCGCCGCGCCACCGCCGGCTACTTCGGGCTGGTGTCCTACGTCGACGAGCTGATCGGCAAGGTCCTCGAAACGCTGGCCGAAACCGGCCTCGCGGCGAGCACGCGTGTCATGTACACGAGCGACCACGGCGACAACCTCGGCGCGCGCGGGCTGTGGGGCAAGTCCACCCTGTACGAGGAGGTCGCCGGCGTGCCGCTGATCATCGCCGGGCCGGGCGTGCCCGAGGGCAAGCGCGTCACCACCCCGGCGAGCCACGTCGACTGCTTCCCGACCATCCTCGAGACGGCGGGCGTCGCGTTCGAGGAGGTGAGCGACGGCCACCCGGGCTGCCCGCTCCTCGATCTGGCCCGCGGCGCGCGCCCCGCGCGCAGCGTGCTCTCGGAGTACCACGGCATGGGTTCTACGACCGGCGCGTTCGCGCTGCGCACCGGACGCTACAAGTACGTCCACTACGTGAAGTACCCGCCCCAGCTCTTCGACCTCGAGGCCGACCCCGAGGAGCGGGAAGATCTCGCCGCGCGGCCGCGGCACGCGCCGGCGCTCGAGGACTGCCGCCGCAAGCTGCTCGCGCTGCTCGACCCGGTCGAAGTGGACCGCCGCGCCAAGCGGCGCCAGGCGGCGCTGCTCGAGGCCGCTGGCGGGCGCGAGGCGGTGATCCGGCGCGGCGACTTCGGCTTCACCCCGGCGCCGGGGTTCCCGGCCGACTTCCAGTAAGCCGCTTTTACTGCGAGCGCGCTTCGAGCTCGGCGAGCCGCCGCTCGAGCGCGTCGAGCTTGCCTTGCGCGCGCTCCAGCAGCTTCTTCTGCACCTCGAGGTCCTCGCGCGTGGCGAGCTCGAAGCGATCGAAGAACGCCGTGGCGAGGGCGTGCAGGTTCTTCTCCAGGTCCTGCGCGGGCGAGGCGCGCAGCGCCTCGCTGATCCGCTCGCGCAACTCCTGCAGCGGGCTCCTCTCGCTCATCCCTGAACGGTACCCCGTCGTCGCGCGCCTGAGTAGTGCACCGGTTTCTTGCCTACCCCGGAATCTGCGCCCCAAGTTGGTGCGGGCTGTTGCCTGGGCCCGCGCAAGATGTAAATAACTCCTTGTCTCGTACGGCTAATCTTGCCTGGCACGGGAGGTGCTAGTAGGAGCTACGCCGTATTCACTTGGGAGACCCTAGCCATGCGTAAAAGCCTTCTTGCCGGCGCCGCGCTCGTCGCCTCGGCCATGCCCGGCCTGGCCGCCGCCCAGGCGGCCCAATCCCCGCACAGCCTCTCGGGCAACGTGGGGATCTACAGCCAGTACATCTTCCGCGGCCTCACCCAGACGAACACCAAGCCGGCGCTTCAAGGCGGATTCGATTACGGCCACTCGAGCGGCTTTTACGCCGGCACTTGGGCCTCGAACGTCAGCTGGCTGCACGACTCCGCCGCCGCCACCGGGTACACCAGCAGCAGCCTGGAGTGGGACTTCTACGGCGGCTTCAAGGGCGCGTTCGGCAAGTCCGACCTGGGCTGGGACGTCGGGCTGCTTTACTACGCCTACCCGGGGACGCACAGCACCGCGGTCGCGCCCGGCACCGTCAAGGCCGACACGCTCGAGGCCTACGGCGGGCTGAGCTGGAAGTGGCTCAGCGCCAAGCTCTCGTTCAGCGTCGACAACAAGACGTTCGGCGTGCCCAACAGCGGCGGCACCTGGTACCTCGACCTCGGGGTCAATTTCCCGGTCACCGAGAAGCTCTCGCTGCAGGGGCACTACGGCGTGCAGGAGTTCAAGGGCACCACCGCCGGGGTGTCCAACGATTCGTTCGCCTCGTACCAGGACTGGAAGCTCGGCCTGACGTACGCCCTGCCGCAGTCGTTCACGCTCGGCGCCTTCCTCAGCGGCACGGACATGAACGCGACGCAGAAGGCCTTCTACACCAATCTTTCGAACACGCGTTTCATCGGCAAGGACAGCTTGACGGTGTACCTGCAGAAGACGTTCTGAGCGTTGCGCGCGAGGGGCGGCGCACCGCCGACCGCCCCGGGACCCATTGGAGAGAGCCGATGAAACTGGTAACCGCAATCATCAAGCCGTTCAAGCTCGACGAGGTGCGCGAAGCCCTCTCGGCGATCGGCGTGCAGGGGATCACCGTCACCGAGGTCAAGGGCTTCGGCCGGCAGAAAGGCCACACCGAGCTGTACCGGGGCGCGGAGTACGTGGTCGACTTCCTGCCCAAGGTGAAGGTCGAGGCCGCGATCAAGACCGAGATGCTGGAGCAGGTGCTCGAGGCGATCGAGAAGGCCGCCAACACCGGCAAGATCGGCGACGGCAAGATCTTCGTGTTCGAGCTGGAGAAAGTCGTGCGCATCCGCACCGGCGAAACCGACGCGGCGGCGATCTAGGGAGATGACGATGAAGCGATTGATCGCAATGCTTTCGATGCTGGCGCTCCTCACGCTCGCGGGAGGCGCTGGTGCCCAGGACAAGGACAAGGCGCCGGAGAAGCCTGCCGCGGAGATGAAGGCGCAAGCCCCCGCGGCCGAAGCCAAGGCCCCCGCGCCGGTGCCCAACAAGGGCGACGTGGCCTGGATGCTGGTCTCGACCGCGCTCGTCATCATGATGAGCGTGCCGGCGCTCGCCCTGTTCTACGGCGGCATGGTGCGCGCGAAGAACGCGCTCTCGGTGCTGATGCAGGTGTTCGTCGTGTTCTCGCTGGTCACCGTGCTGTGGTGCGTCTACGGCTACAGCCTCGCCTTCACCGAGGGCAACGCCTACTTCGGCGGCTTCGATCGCCTGTTCCTCAGCGGCGCGCTGGACGCCGGCAAGGGCGAGTTCGCGAGCGGCGCGACCTTCTCCAAGGGCGTGGTCATTCCCGAGATCGTGTTCGTCGTGTTCCAGGCGACCTTCGCCGCGATCACCTGCTGCCTGGTCCTGGGGGCGTTCGCCGAGCGCGCCAAGTTTGCGGCGGTGCTGGTGTTCATCGTGCTGTGGTTCACCTTCAGCTACGCGCCGATCGCCCACATGGTGTGGTACTGGATGGGGCCCGACGCCTACACCGACCCGAAGGTGGTGGACGCGATGAACGCCAAGGCGGGCCTGCTCTGGCAGTGGGGCGCGCTCGACTTCGCCGGCGGCACGGTGGTGCACATCAACGCCGGGGTGGCGGGCCTGGTCGGCGCCTATCTCATCGGCAAGCGCATCGGCTACGGCAAGGAAGCGATGCCGGCGCACAACCTGCCGCTCACCATGATCGGCGCCTCGCTCCTCTGGGTGGGCTGGTTCGGCTTCAACGCCGGCTCGGCGCTGGAGGCGGGCAACTCGGCGTCGCTCGCGTTCCTGAACACCTACCTGGCGACCGCGTGCGCGGTGCTCTCCTGGAGCTTCGGCGAGGCGATCTTCAAGAGCAAGCCGACGATGCTGGGCGCGGCCTCGGGCGCCGTGGCCGGGCTGGTCGCGATCACGCCTGCGGCGGGCAACGTCGGGGTGCCCGGGGCGTTCGTGATCGGGCTCGCCGCGGGCCTGGTGTGCCTCTGGGGCGTGAACGGCCTGAAGCGGCTGCTGGGAACGGACGACACGCTGGACGTCTTCGGCGTGCACGCGATCGGCGGCATCCTGGGGGCGCTCCTCACCGGCATCTTCAACGATCCCTCGCTCGGCGGGCCGGGGATCGTCACCGACTGGGTCACGGGGGCCACGGGCGCCGCCGGCATCGGCGCGCAGTTCTGGATCCAGCTGAAGGGCGTGGTGCTGACGATCCTCTGGTCGGGCGTGGTGGCGCTCGCCGCCTACAAGCTGGTGGATGTGACGATCGGGCTGCGCGTCAGCGAGGAAGAGGAGCGCGAGGGCCTGGACACCACCTCGCACGGCGAGGCGGCGTACCGCATGTAGCGCAAAGGAAGTCTCTCCTCCCGGTTCGGGGCGCCTCAGGCGCCCCGTTTTCTTTCCGGACGCCCCTAGCGCCCGGCGATCCTGGCGAGCAGCGCGAGCAGCTCGCGCCGCTCCGCCGGGGAGAGCCGCGCCGCGATGCGACGCTCGTGCGCGGCGATGGCGCGCAGCGCCCGCGCCAGCAGCAGCTTGCCGGCGCGCGTCAGCCACAGGCCGTTGGTGCGCCGGTCGGCGCCGCGGCGGCGCTCAAGCCAGCCCCGCGCCTCGAGCTGATCGAGCACGCCGACCATGGTCGAGCGGTCCCGGCCGGCGGCCTCCGCGAGCCGGCTTTGCGTCACGCCCGGGTTGGCGTCGATCAGGATCAGCAGGCCCACGCGCCCGGGCGAGAGCCCGTGCACGCTCGCGGCAAAGTCGCGAAACACCGCCTGCTGCGCGAGGCGCAGCCGATAGCCGATCAGCTCGGGCAGCGCGCCCTGCTCGAGGCTGCCGCGGTCGTCGCGCTTCACGGATTCGGGCACAATCTGTTTGGACCCCAAACAATCTTACCCCGAAGTGAACGCCGCCGAGCTCCTGCTGGGCGCCGCCGCGCTCGAGCACCACGGCGCGCGCGAGGCGCTGCGCTGCGCCGGGGAGCGCGTCGGCTACGCCGAGCTCGCCGCGCGCGTGGCGCGCGCCAGCGCCGCGCTGCGTTCGCTCGGCCTCGCCCCCGGCGAGCGCGTGCTGCTGCTCATGCGCGACACGCCGGAGTTCGCCGCCGCCTGGCTCGGCGCGGTGCGCGCCGGCGCCGTGGCCATCGCCCTCAATACCAAGCTCTCGGAGGAGGAGTTCCGCCACATCCGCACCGACAGCGGCGCGCGCCTCGCGCTGGTCGAGGACGTGTTCGCCGCGGCGCGGCCCGACCTCGCCGGGGAGCAGGCCCGCGAAGGAACGCTCCTGGTTGCGGGCGCGGAGGCCCCCGCCGGGCTGCGCGCCTGGCGCGAAGTGCTCGCCGGGGCGCCGGCCGACGCCGCGCCGTTCGCGGCGCGACCTGCCGACCCGGCGTTCTGGCTGTACTCCTCGGGCACCACGGGAAAGGCCAAGGGGATCATTCACACGCACGCCTCGATCGCAGCCTCGGGAGAGGCCCTGCGCCTGCTCGGCATCGGCCCCGGCGAGCGCGTGCTCGCGACGTCCAAGTACTTCTTCGCCTACGGCCTGGAGCACGGGCTGCTCGGGCCGCTCGCCGTCGGTGCCACCGGCGTGGCGTTGGCCGACTGGGCGGAGGCCGGCGCTGCGCTCCAAGCCGTCGAGCGCGAGCGCCCGGCCGCCTTCTTCAGCGTGCCCTCGTTCTACCGGCGGCTGCTCGCCGAGCCGCGCGAGCGCCTGGCGCCGCTGCGCTCCGTGCGCCACTTCGTCGCCGCGGGCGAGCGCCTGCCGCTGCCCATCGTCGAGCACTGGCGCGAGGCGGTAGGCGGGGAGATCCTGAGCCTGTACGGCATGTCCGAGACCTACTGCGCCTGCATGATGATGCCGCCCGGCAGCCGCAGCGAGGGCCGCACCGGGCGGCCGCTCGCGCTCACCGAGCTGCGGCTGCGCGACGCCGCCGGCGCCGAGCCGGCGCCCGGCGAGCCCGGCGTGCTGTGGGTGCGCCACCCCGCGCTCGCCCTGGGCTACGCCAACCGGCCCGAGCAGACCGCGGCGCAGTTTCGCGACGGCTGGTTCTGCAGCCAGGACCTGTTCGTGCGCGACGCCGAGGGCTGCTACAGCCACCAGGGACGCGCCGACGAGCTGGTCAAGATCGCGGGACAGTGGGTGCAGCCCGGCGAGCTGGAGGAAGCGGTGGCGGGCGACGCCGCGATCGCGGAAGCCGCGTGCGTTCCGGTGCTCGATGCCGAGGGCTTCGAGCGGCTCGCGCTCTTCGTCGCCGCGCGCGGCGACGCCGCCGCCGCGCTCGCCGCCGCGGGCAGCGCCTGCGAGCGCAAGCTCCCGCGCTACAAGCGGCCGAAGTGGATCCGCGCGGTGCCGGAGCTGCCGCGCACCGCGACCGGCAAGGTGCAGCGCTACCGCCTGCGCGAAATCCTGCAGCGCGAGCTCGGCGGGGAAAGCTAGAATCGGGCTCTTTCCTCCCGCGGTGCAGGTGATGACCTACGCGATCCCGCTCTGGACGCCCCCGGCGCTCGGCGTCGCCGGCTCGGCGAATCTGTTTCCGGTACGCCGCATCTTCTGCGTCGGCCGCAACTACGCCGAGCACCAGAAGGAGATGGGCGGGGACGGCCGCGAGGCGCCGTTCTTCTTCGCCAAGTCGGCGCACGCGCTGGTGCCGGGCGGGGGCGACGTGCACTATCCCCTGAAGACCTCCAACTGCCACTACGAGACCGAGATGGTGGTGGCGCTCGGCAAGGGCGGCCGGCGCATCGCGGCGAAGGACGCCAACGGGCACGTGTTCGGCTACGGCGTCGGCTTCGACCTGACGCGGCGCGACCTGCAGCAGTGGGGCAAGGACCACGGCCGGCCGTGGGACTTCGGCAAGGACTTCGACGCGGCGGCGCCCTGCAGCGCGCTCGCGCCCGCCGCGCGCATCGGCCACCCGGCGAAGGGCGCGCTCTGGCTCAAGGTGAACGGCAAGCAGCGCCAGCGCGCCGACCTCTCGGAGATGATCTGGAGCGTGCCCGAGCAGATCGCGTACCTCTCCGAGTACTACACGCTCGAGCCGGGCGACCTCATCTACTCGGGCACCCCGGCCGGGGTCGGCCCGCTGCAGCCGGGCGACGAGCTGCACGCCGCAGTCGAGGGCGTGGCGGAGCTCAAGGTCCGCATCCTCCAGGCGTTGTGAAGCTCTACACCTATTTCCGCAGCTCGGCGGCCTTCCGTGTCCGCATCGCGCTCAACCTCAAGGGGCTCGCCTGGGAGCCCGCGTTCGTGAGCCTGCCGCGCGGCGAGCACCGCGCGGCGCGCTATGGCGGCCTCAACCCGCAGGCGCTGCTCCCCGCGCTCGAGGACGGCGCGAAGCTCCTCACGCAGTCGCTCGCGATCCTGGAGTACCTCGAGGAGACGCACCCGAGCCCGCCGCTCCTGCCCGCCGATCCGGCGGGGCGCGCCCGTGTGCGCTCGCTCGCGCTGCTCGTCGCCTGCGAGATCCACCCGCTCAACAACCTGCGCGTGCTGCAGCACCTGCGCGGCGCCCTCGGCATGGACGAGGAGCGCGTCAACGCCTGGTACCGGCACTGGATCGCCGACGGCCTCGGCAGGCTGGAGGCGGACCTCGGCTCCAATGCCGGCCGCTTCGCGCACGGCGAGGCGCCGACGATGGCCGACTGCTGCCTCGTGCCGCAGGTCTTCAACGCGCAGCGCTACCAGTGCGACACCGCGCCCTACCCCGGGGTGATGCGGGTGTTCGAGGCGTGCATGAAGCTCGAGGCGTTCGACCGCGCCCAGCCCTCGAAGCAGGCCGACGCGGAGTAGGAGAACCCGGATGACCGCGATCAGGGAATACCGGCGGCCCTTCCCGGGCACGCAGCCGGAGTACCTCTTCCCGAGCTACGCCTCCACGGTGAAGCGCTCGCCCGACCGCCCCCTGGTGCTGCTGCCGCACACGCTCACCGAGGTGACCGGGCCGCTCTTCGGCCCCGACGAGGTGAAGCCGGGCGACGCGGACCTGACGAAGCAGCACGCGGGCGAGCCGATCGGCGAGCGCATCGTCGTCTCGGGGCGGGTGCTGGACGAGAACGCGCGGCCCGTGGCGCACACCCTGGTCGAGATCTGGCAGGCGAACGCCGCGGGCCGCTATCCGCACCGCGTGGACCAGCACAATGCGCCGATGGACCCGAACTTCAGCGGCTGCGGCCGCGCGCTCACCGACGCCGAGGGCCGCTACCGCTTCGTCACCATCCGCCCGGGCGAATATCCCTGGCGCAACCACTACAACGCCTGGCGCCCCGCGCACGTCCATTTCTCGCTTTTCGGGCCGGCGTTCGCCACCCGGCTCGTCACGCAGATGTATTTCCCGGGCGATCCGCTGCTGCCCCACGATCCGATGTATACCTGCGTGCCCGACGAGCGCGCGCGCCAGCGCCTGGTCTCGGCGTTCGACTGGGAGACGACGATTCCGGAGCAGGCCCTGGGCTACCGCTTCGACATCGTGCTGCGCGGGCCGGAGGCGACGCCGCTCGACCGCTCGCCGGGCGAATAGGGGCGCCCCGATGAGCCTGCATGCCACCACCTCGCAGACCGTAGGGCCGTATCTGCACATCGGGCTCACCTGGCTCATCACCGAGGACCTCGCCCCGCCCGGAGTGAGCGGCGAGCGCGTGAGGATCGAAGGGCGGGTGCTGGACGCCGACCGCGAGCCGATCGACGACGCGCTCATCGAGATCTGGCAGGCGAACGCACACGGCAAATACGCCCATCCCGAGGACCGGCAGGAAAAGCCGCTGCAGCAGGGCTTTCGCGGCTTCGGGCGCTCGGCGAGCGACGCGCAGGGTGCGTTCCGCTTCAACACCGTCAAGCCCGGGCGCGTGCCTGCGCGCGGCGGCGGGCTGCAGGCGCCGCACATCGCGGTGAACGTCTTCATGCGGGGGCTCCTCAAGCAGCTGGTCAGCCGCATCTACTTCCCCGGGGAGCCCGCCAACGCCGAGGACCCGGTGCTCGCGCTCGTGCCCGCGGAGCGGCGCGCGACGCTCGTTGCGCGGCCGGTCGCGGGCCGCCCCGGCGTGCTGGAGTGGAACGTGCTGCTGGGCGGAGCCGACGAGACAGTGTTTTTCGACTGCTAGCATGGACAAGCCGCCCCAGGTGCGGCTGCAGCGCACCTCGCATTACTTCCTGGAGGGGTTGCAGGAGGCGGGCATCGGGCAGCTGTTCTGCAACCTCGGCACGGACCACGCGCCGCTCATCGAAGAGATGGCGCGCTGGAGCCGTCTCGGACGGCGCCACGTGGCGACGGTGCTCTGCCCGCACGAGAACGTCGCCGCGCACATGGCGCTCGGCTACGCGCTCGTCACCGGGCGCGGCCAGGGCGTGCTGCTGCACGTGGACGCGGGCACCGCGAATGCGGCGCTGGCGCTGCACAACCTGTGCCGCGCGCGCATGCCCGCGCTCGTCATGGCGGGGCGCGCACCTTTCACCGTGCGCGGCGAGCTGCCCGGCTCGCGCGACGCGCACGTGCATTTCCTGCAGGAGCCGTTCGACCAGGCGGGCCTGGTGCGGCCCTACATCAAGTGGGAATACAACCTGCACTCGGGAGTGATCGCGAAGGAGGTGCTGCGCCGCGCGCACTCGGTCGCGCACAGCGACCCGATGGGGCCGGTGTACCTCACGCTGCCCCGCGAGGTTCTGGCGGAGAGCTGGGACGAGGGCGCGGTGGCGGCCTTCCCGGAGGAGCGCTTCGGCCCGGTGCGCGCGCGCGGCACCGACCCGCAGACGGTGGGCGAGATCGCCGCGCGGCTCATCGAGGCGCGCCACCCGATCCTCGTGACGCGCTACGGCGGGCGCAACCCGGCGTTCGCGCCGCTGCTCGATGAGCTCGCGCGCTTCGCCGGCATCCGCGTCTTCGAGTCGAGCCCGATCTTCCTCAACATCGCGCATGACTCGCCGTGCTTTCTGGGGCTCTCCGCGGCGCCTGACCTTCCCAAAGCCGACCTGGGGCTGCTCATCGATGTCGACGCCCCCTGGATCCCGCGCGACGTGCGCGAGGATCCCGCCACCTACTGGGTGCACGTCGACGTGGACGCGATCAAGGAGCGCATGCCGATGTGGGGCTTTCCCACGCAGCTGCGCGTGCAGGGCTGCAGCAGCGTCATCCTGCGGCAGCTGCTCGAGGCGCTCGAGGCTCGCGCCACGCCCGCGTTCGCCGAGCGCGTCGCAGGACGCAGAGCGGCGATCGCGGCCGAGCGCGAGGTGCGCCGGGCGGGGCTTGCGCGGCTGGCCGCGGAGCGCGGCACCCCGGGCCGCGTCAGCGCGCACCACGTCTGCGCGGAGCTGTCGCAGGCGCTCGAGCCCGGCGATCTCGTCTTCGACGAGGCGGTGCGCAACACCCCCACCGTCCTCAACCAGGTGATGCGCACTGTGCCGGGCACGCGCTTCAGCCTGCCCGGAGGCGCGCTCGGCTACTCGGGCGGCGCCGCGCTCGGGGCGAAGCTCGCGCGGCGCGAGGCGACCGTGGTGCAGGTGCTGGGCGACGGCTCGTTCTACCAGTGCACGCCCGAGACCGTGTACGCGGTGTCGCGCCAGTACGACCTGCCGATCATGACGCTGGTGCTCGACAACGCGGGCTGGTCGGCAGTGAAGGAGGCGACGCTGCGCATGCATCCGCAGGGGGAGGCGAAGGCGCTCGAGGACTACCACGCGCTGCTCGCGCCGCAGATGGATTTCTCCAAGATGGCGGAGTCGGCCGGCGGCTACGGCGTACAGGTTTCCGACCCGGCCGAGCTGCCGGGGGCGATCCGGCGCTGTCTGGCCGAGACGCGCGCCGGGCGCTCGGCGCTGCTGCACGCGCGCATCGCGCCGCTCTAGAGGCGCATGTCCGAGCCCTCGGACGAGCGGATCTTCACCTCCGACATCAACCAGTTCGCCCGCGCGGCGCGCGCGAAGCGCGAGCTCGGCACGCTGCGCGAGCCCGCCCGCGAGATCCCGGTCTGCGGCCGATGCGACGTGCTGGTGGTGGGCGGCGGCCCCTCGGGCACGGCGGCGGCGGTGGCCGCGGCGCGGCTCGGTGCGGAGGTGGTCCTGCTCGAGCGCTACAACCACCTCGGCGGGCTCTCGACCGGGGGCCTCGTGATCTGGATCGACCGCATGACCGATTGGCAAGGAAACCTGGTGATCCGCGGCTTTGCCGAGGAGATCCTGGCGCGGCTTCCGGTGGACGCGGTCGCCGGCCCCGCGCGCGAGCACTGGGGCTCGCGCGAGGCGGGGCTCGCGGCGCACTGGGGGCAGCGCACCGCCGGGTTTCATGGCGTGGTCACCTGGTCTCCCACCATCGATCCCGAGCGCCTCAAGCTCGCCTCGCAGGAGATGGTGCTCGAGCAGGGGGTGAAGCTCGCGCTGCACTGCTGGGCGGCGCTGCCGCTGATAGAGGGAAACGCGGTGCGCGGCGCGATCTTCGAGAGCAAGGCGGGGCGCCGGGCGCTGCGCGCGCGCGTGGTGGTGGACGCGACCGGCGATGGCGACCTCTTCGCGCGCGCCGGCGCCGCGTTCGAGTCCGACATCGAGGCCGCTGACATCCACCACTGCATGAACACCGCCTGGCTCTTCGGCGGCGTGGACATGCGCCGCTGGATCGAGTTCAGGACCGCCAACCCCGAGCAACTCTCGCAGTTCATGGCGCTCGGGCGCGAGCGGATGGGCGCCTGCGAGCGGCCGTTCGTGTCCTGGCGCAACGACATCGCGCTCTTCATGGGCCCGCGCCAGTCGGGCCTCTCGGCGCTCGACGTGGACGACCAGACCGAGGCCGAGGTGCGCTCGCACCGCCTGATGGCGGCGCATCTGGAGCATTACCGGGCCCACGCGCCGGGCTTCGAGGGCGCCTTCCTCATGCTGAGCGCGCCGCAGCTCGGGGTGCGCCATTCGCGCCGCCTGGTGGGCGTGGCGCGCATCGCGCGCGCGCAATGGTCCGCTGGCGAGGTCGCCGGAGACGAGATCGGGGTGACGCCGTCGATCTCGCCGAAATTCCCCAACCTTTCCATCCCCTACGGAGCGCTGGTGCCCGAGAAGCTCGATGGGCTGCTCGCCTGCGGGCGGCACATTTCCTGCGACCCGAGCTCGCACGGCTTCATGCGCGAGATCCCCCAGTGCTGGGTGACCGGGCAGGCCGCGGGGGCGGCCGCTGCGCTCGCGGCAGCGCGCGGCGTGGAGCCGCGTGCCGTGGACGTGGCCGAGCTGCAGGCGGCGCTCGCGCGCCAGGGCGTGCACCTGCGGTCTAGAACCCCTGCCTCTCCGGTTCCGAGGAACGCGCCATGACTCAACGCAGTTCATATAGCCCCGGTTTCGCGCCCCGCAACCCTCCTCCGGCCGCCCGGTGCTGGTGTTGCGCCCACTCACGGCAGCACGAGGGAGGATCCCGATGAACCCCGAAACGAAGGACGCGCCGGTCGGCTACATGGAGCGCACGCGGCGCTACTACCGCGCGCTCGGCTACGAGGAAGACTACGTCTGGGCGCATTTCGACGAGGTGCCGTTCGCGCCGCTGCCGAAGCCGCTCGCGCAGCTGAACGTCGCCCTGATCACCACCGCCGGCCCGCCCGACGGCTCGAACCGGGACGCGCGCGGTCGCAAGCAGGTCTGGTCGGGCGACACGATGAACCCGCCGCAGGCCTTCGACACCGACGTCGCCTGGGACCGCGAGTCCACGCACGTGGACGACCGCGAGACCTTCCTGCCGATCGACGCGATGCGCAAGATGGTCGCGCGCGGCGTGATCGGCGGCCTGTCGCGCCGCTTCCACCACGCGCCCACGGACTACAGCCAGAGGAAGACGATCGAGAAGGACGCGCCGGAGATCCTGCGCCGCCTGCGCGAGGACGGCGCCGACGCCGCGCTGCTCGCCGCACTGTGACCCGTGTGCCACCAGACCGTGAGTCTGGTCGCACGGCACCTCGAGGCGAAGGGCATCCCGACGGTCATGCTCGGCTCGGCGCTCGACGTCGTCGAGCATTGCGGCGCGGCGCGCTTCGTGTTCTCGGACTTCCCGCTGGGCAATCCCTGCGGACACCCGTGGGACGCGGACATGCAGGCGCGCATCGTGGAGACGGGCCTGCGTCTGCTCGAATCGGCGAGCGCGCCGCGCACCACCGTGCGCACGCCGTTCGCCTGGAAGCCGGATCCGGAATGGCGCGAGCGCTACAACCGCGTGCGGCCTGAAGACCGCGAGCGCCTGCTGGCGATCGGCGACGCGCGCCGCGTGGCGCGCGGCCAGCCGCCGCGCAAGGGGCTGCCGGCCGGCGAGAAAGCCACCAGAGGGTAACCTTCGCGGCCCTGCAATAGGCCATCCCCGGCCGCTCAAAGTCGCGTGCTATAGTCTAGCTAGCTAGTTTCGGATGGACAGCTTCATGAACGTGGGAATTTACGAGGCGAAGTCGAAGCTCTCTCAACTGGTCGAGAAAGCAGAGGCAGGGGAGGAAATCGTCCTCACTCGTCGCGGGCGACCGGTGGCGAAGATCGTTACCGTGGCTCCCACCTCGAAGCGCAGCCGCGCCGCGTTGCTGCGGGAAATTCAGGCGCTCTCCCGCCGCGTCAGGATTCCCAAGGACATCTCGATTCAGGAGATCCTGGCCGAAGGCCGCGACTGAGTGCCGTTTGTGGCCGACAACTCGGTCGTAATCGCCTGGTTCTCGCGCAGTCAGGCGACACCCTACACGGATCGGTACTACAACAAGCTAGACAAGGACGAGGTCGTCGTGCCCTCCGTCTGGCCCTACGAATTCGCGAACGCCCTTGCCGTTCTCGAGCGCCGGAAGGTCCTTGCGGCCGCGCTTGCCGACGAGATCATCGCGAGCGCCGCCAAGCTCGTCACACGCATCGACGCGCCGCCAGCCTCGCCAGCCGTCCTTGTCGGTCTTGCTCGTCGGCACGGGCTCTCGGCGTACGACGCCGCGTATCTCGAGCTGGCGCAGCGCCTTGGCGTCGCATTGGCGGCCAAAGACTCCTCCCTCGCGACGGCCGCAGGAAAGCTCGGGGTGCTCGCGCCTTAGGAAACGTCGGGGTCATCGTCTGTCGTGCGGGACCTACTCTGACCCCATGACGCGTCGCGCGGCGCACGGTGCGGATCGCCGTGTTCGCCTTGTCGTCGAGCTGGAAGCGGCCCACGCCGGAACCTCCGTCGTAAAATGCAGCACTTTCCGCCAGCCGAGGATATCCCATGTCGCAGCGCATCAGTCCGCCTTTTCGCGCCGACCACGTCGGCAGCTTCCTCAGGCCGAAATACCTGCTCGAGGCGCGCGAGAAGAAGGCGCGCGGCGAGCTCGGCGCCGCGGAGCTGCGCAAGGTGGAGGACCAGGCGATCCGGGAGATCGTCGCCTTCCAGGAGGACGTGGGGCTGCAGGCGATCACCGACGGCGAGTTCCGCCGCACCTATTTCCATATCGACTTTCTCGAACAGATGGACGGCGTGAGGACCGAGGAGCCCAGGCTGGTGAAGAAGCCCGACGGCAGCGAGGAACTCGCCCCGCCCGTGATGCGCGTCGTCGGCAAGGTGCGCCACGCGAAGGACATCCAGCTCGCCGACTTCCAGTACCTGAAGTCCTGCACCCGGCGCACGCCGAAGGTCTGCATTCCCTCGCCCACCATGCTGCATTTCCGCGGCGGGCGCGCGGGCATCAGCGCGCAGCACTACCCCGAGCTCGAGCCTGAGTTCTACGAGGACGTGGCGCGCGCCTACGGCGATGAGCTCGCCTCGCTCGCCGGGGCGGGGTGCCGCTACGTGCAGATGGACGACACCAACCTCGCCTACCTCTGCGACGACAAGATGCGCGAAGCTGCCCGCTCACGCGGCGACGACCCGAACGAGCTGCCGCACCGCTACGCCAAGTTCATCAACCGCGTGGTGGCGCGAAAGCCCGCCGGCATGACGCTCGCGGTGCACCTGTGCCGCGGCAACTTCCAGAGCACCTGGGCGGCGCAGGGCGGCTACGAGCCGGTCGCCGAGGCGCTGCTCTCGGAGATGAGCGTGGACGCCTACTTCCTCGAGTACGACGACGCGCGCTCGGGGGACTTCAAGCCGCTGCGCTTCCTGCCCCAGGGCAAGATCGTGGTGCTGGGGCTGGTGACCACCAAGCTCGGCGAGCTGGAGAAGAAGGACCATCTGAAGCGCCGCATCGAGGAGGCGACGCGCTACGTGCCGCTCGAGCAGCTCGCGCTCTCGCCGCAGTGCGGCTTCTCCAGCACCGTGCACGGCAACAAGATCGCCGTAGAGGCGCAGCGCGCGAAGCTCAGGCTGGTGATCGAGACCGCCGAGGAAGTCTGGGGCGGGAACTAGCCGTGCGAACCCAGGTCGGCATCGTCGGTGCCGGCCCCGCGGGGTTGCTGCTCTCGCACCTGCTGCACCTGCAAGGAATCGAGTCGGTGGTGCTGGAATCGCGCAGCCGCGCCGAGATCGAGGCCACCCTCCGCGCCGGCGTCCTCGAGCAGGGCACGGTCGACGTGCTCGCCGAATCCGGGGTGGGCGAGCGCATGAAGCGCGAGGGCCTCGTCCACGAGGGGATCCTGCTGCGCTTCCAGGGCCGCAGCCACCGCATCGATCTCACCGGGCTCACCGGCGGGCGCGCCATCACGGTCTACGCGCAGCACGAGGTGATCCGCGATCTCGTGGCGGCGCGCCTTGAGGCGTGCGGAAGAATCCTGTTCGAAGTCCAGGGCGTGAGCCTGCAGGACATCGACACCGAGAGCCCTGCGATCCACTTCCGCAGCGCGGACGGGGCGCGCCACGAGCTCGAGTGCGCCTTCGTGGCTGGCTGCGACGGCTTCCACGGCGTGTGCCGGCCCTCGATCCCGTCGCGCGCGCGACGCGAGTTCACCCGCGTCTATCCGTTCGGCTGGTTCGGCATCCTGGTCGAGGCCCCACCGGCGACCGACGA
>Ga0137796_10000511_pt1 | contig 23701 bp, 19 predicted proteins | sample OV2TP3_FD_97704 | JGI IMG/M metagenome (GOLD analysis project Ga0137796, IMG submission 97704) | reverse complement strand
TCCTGATAGGTCACCAGAAACCACGCAAAGGCTTGGTCCAACATCGCATGATCCTCCTGAAAAGGCCACTGGGGGAGCATTTTCATGAAGGATACTGTCTAACTCGAAGAAATCAAAGCCTTTTTGTGCTTCCCGGAATTATCAGTTGAACTCGTTCCGCCTGGATGGTAAATTCTACTTCGATTTTTCCGGGTGCTGATGGGACATAAGGATCGGGAATACCACGAGGAAGTTGACGTATAGGGTTATTTCTCAAGAGTAAACGCAACAGTTCCCGAGCTTCATCGGTCGTGATCTTGTATTGGTTCTTTTGCTGGACTGGATTCAAGTCAAATGTCCAAATCCGCCCCTTATCGCGAAGATCAAGAACATCACTCAGCGAAACTGGTACAAGAAAATGACCCACAGCCGGTTCGAAAGAGAACCGATATGGGAACAGTTGTTGATCATCGGCCCATACCTTCGTTTCATCAAAGTAGGGTTCGTCAATAACCCTCCATAGACCATAGACACCTTTGTTCTTGACATAGAAGAAGATCAGGTCACGGGGCTGAATAGAAAGAATGCCCGCGATTACTTCCGCTTTGTTCCGCTCAGTAGTTGGCATGACACAGCCATAGACACCTCGCCTGGTACACACCTCAAAGTTGTTCTCGCCCACAAGGAGGATATGAGCACTCATATCAATGAATTCTCCATTTTTTTATACTTATCGAAGGATCATCGTCAGGTCGATGAGTCACATTCAGGAACAACGTCCGGTGGGGGTGCTTGGACTGAAACTCGATTTTCATGCCCCCCTCCCTCTTCCTTACTCGAAAAGGTCCGCCGTGTCTTCCTCTTCGCCGGGTATGAGCTTTCCCGATACTCCAACCCCATCAACGGAGTAGGTGTCGGATCTCCATGTTCTGACGGTCGGTTGGTCGATCAATTTTCCCAGGATATCATAGGCTTTCTTGGGATTGTCTTCACTGATCGTCACTGTCAGGTTATAGAACGTGGTGGGCATCAGTCCTCCTGGCTAATGGCACTCTTCCGGGTTAGAGCCGTTCAGAATCTTCTCCTGTAAGCGTAAGCCCTGTTTTCGTCTTTAAGACCTGCGCGATCAAATGCCCCAGATACCGTTTGCTCTCCCGGTCGAACTCAAGCCCAAGATCGTCAAGCATTCCTGTAAATCTGCTCAATGCAAGACGAATGCTCTCCCTGATATTCGGAAGAACGAGGGATTTTAAACGTTCAATAGTTTGAGTGTCCATAAGACATACGAGGACTACAGTGAAGTCAGGCTATACACCCGACAGAGAAGTTCTATACGAAGTTGTACACGCCGACTGTTTCGACTGGCTGGAGCAGCGTGCTCCCAACAGCGTTCACGCAGTCGTCACCGACCCTCCGTACGGGCTCAAGGAGTATACACCTGAAGAGAAGGGGAAGCTGCGCAAGGGGCGCGGCGGCGTCTGGCGCATTCCGCCGACGTTTGACGGCTGTACGAGAAATCCGCTGCCCCGGTTCACCGTTCTCACGGACGAAGATAAGACGGCCCTGAGCGGTTTCTTCTCCCGCTGGGGAAAAAGGGTGTTCCGGGCGCTCGTGCCCGGCGGCCATGTCTTTATCGCGACGAACCCCCTTGTCTCGCACCTGGTCTATCTGGCGCTGATCGAGGCCGGCCTTGAGAAGCGCGGCGAGGTCATCCGCCTGGTCCAGACCCTGCGCGGGGGCGACAGGCCGAAGAACGCCCATAAAGAGTTTGAGGGCGTGACGGTGATGCCCCGGTCGGCCTGGGAACCCTGGGGCCTGTTCAGGAAGCCGTGTGAAGGCCGTGTCCAGGACAATCTCCGCAGGTGGAAGACCGGTGGCCTGCGCCGTATCTCTGCTGATCAACCTTTCTGCGACGTGATCCGAAGCGCCCCCACGCGAGGCATCGAACGAGAGATTGCACCGCACCCCTCCTTGAAGCCCCAAGCCTTCATGCGACAGATCGTTCGCGCCGCGCTCCCGCTGGGAGAGGGCGTTGTGCTGGACCCGTTCATGGGCGGAGGGTCCACCATCGCGGCGGCCTGCGCGGTGGGGTATCGGAGCATCGGCATTGAGTCGGACGCTGAGTTCTACGAGATGGCTGTTCAGGCTATACCGCGGTTGGCGTCTCTCGTACCCAATGGAGATGACAACGGCATGGTGTGCCCGCCATATAGGGAAACGGATGAGCAACTTCGGGTTTCAGCATTGTTAGGAGATTCAAATGAAAACTCCACAGATCAGCTTGTTTGAAAGTATAAAATCTGCAAAGAGAGGTACCGAGAAAACCTTAAAAGAAGTGATGGATTATGATTTGACCTCCAAAGACGAGAGGGTGGTATGTTCTGCCTGTCATCCTCATGCGAGTAGTCCGGTAGACTGGACATCTATTGGGAGAGCACATACCAGTCCTGCCATTCAAGAAGCCGAAGGTATCCTCGCTGACTTAGCAGATTATGTGTACGCGCATACATCTCTCAAGCCCATGTCGAAGACGTTGTTTTTTATTTCGCGGTGCCTTCTGGCGGCTGCAAACGGTCAACCAATAAAGACGATGGCTGATTTGTGCCGCGCCTACGAACTAGCACAGGCTGCTCTTGGCAAAGGCGTATTAATAGACGATTACTCTTTTAGAGCCATTGCGTCAGAGTGTGAAAACCACCTGGCGGTCATAATTAAACACCTTGAACAGGTGCGTGAACTTACACGCGGCACCGACGCCCTGGGTTTAGCGTTTAACACCCTCCTGAGAGGAAAATGGGAGAGCGGAGAGGGGCTTGGCACCTTCCTTACACCAGAAGAGATCGTCGGGCCTATGGTCGACATGGCTCTGACGGCACTCAGCCCTGCCCTGGTCGAACGCATAGGGGGTAGGACAACAGATTTTCTCTTTGGCGATATCTGCGGTGGCACCGGTCGGTTCGTGTACCACCTCGCCCGATCGCTAGAGCAAATGGGTATCTCTCGTGATCGCATCGAGGGCGGCGCAAGGCTTTTCGATCAGGCTTCTATGGCAGTGGACTTTGCCCGGTTGAATTTCTACTTTGAGGGATTGAAGCCAAGTTTCACTAGCGTTAGCGATTCGTTGACAAGTCCCGACGTTACCAACCTCAAAGGGCGATTTGCCGCGCTTGCGACAAACCCTCCTTTTGGGATAGGAAAGTATCGCTGGTCGAAGCATCTTGCCTGTACAATCCCACCAGAAGTGCTGAAAAGCATAGGTATATGCAACGAGGGAAACACGGCTGATCCGGCTTTGCTTTTCTTGTTCCGGAATCTTGACCTCCTCGTGGGCGGAGGGGTACTCGCTATTGTACTGCCTGACGGCCTCCTGCACGCCGCAGGTTTCGTGCAAGCGATGCGCAGTTATGAGCAAGCGACGCAATCTTGTGTTGAAATTATGGCCCTCGTCTCATTGCCTGTTGCTGCATTCGTGTTGGGAGGCACGGTTGCGAAAACCTCATTTCTTGTTGTGAAAAAAGGTTCTGAGTCGATAAATCCATCTCTTTTTGTAGCATCAGCTAAACATATTGGATTCTTGAAGCGAGGAAATCGCCGCGTTAGCGATCCTTCTGGAAACCAGCTTGTCGAGATTGCGAATGAATTTCGCCGCCGTGAAGAAAAAATAGGGACCTATGTCGAGAACTGGCGTCACTTTGATCGCCTCGCGCCCGCGACAATCTTCGCTCCCTCCTGCTCACGTACTCACACGGGGACGACGAGAAAGCTGAAAGACTTTGTTGTGCCGATCCGATCGTACACAGAGGTAAAGCAGTTGCAAGGCAAGGCCGTGTTTCATGTATCAGTGTTGGACGTAGATGAAACGGGACTGATTGATGTCGTAAAAGCTACTCTCAATTCGCCGGTTACAAAGAGTTTGGAATGTTGTCCGGGAGACATTCTGATCTCTTGTCTAAATCCTAAGATATGGCGCGTCGCAGTTATACCGGATATTGACGGTTGCTGGTCATGCAGTTCTGAATTCGTCGTCCTGCGACCCAGGCCGAGAAACAATTCATGGACTATCGCTATTGCCCTGCATCACAGGCGTGTGTGTGATGCGGTGCAGGCTATGGCTGGCGGAACCTCCTCAAGTCGTCAACGGGTTCCTAAGGATCGGCTACTTGCTTTAGAATTGCCGATAGTCACTGTAGATAATAAGGCACTTGAGGAGCACGTGCGGGCACGAGATGCCTATTACAGAGCACGTTTACGTGAGGCTCGCGCCTATGAAGCATTGCATCAGGGGGAAATAGAGTTTAAGTATTAACTGCCTTTAATCAGCAGGACGACACATGCCGTTTTGCAGAACATCCGGGTTGTAAGTCACAAGTTCAAAGCGTTCTGTTTGTCTAACAGCACAGAGAAATAGCGGGTAAATGAGATTGCCACAAGAGTTTCGAATAACATCATGGTCTTGGTTGCGCGGCGGGTGGAGTTGAAAGTTATCGCTTCGGATTATCCCTTGTGATCGTTGAGTGTACCATGTGCTACAGATCCTCCGAAATTCAGGATCATGCTGCGGACGCACAACCCATATGCGGCAACGGGGGAGTTTCTCGCCACCCATCTCATCCCAGAGCACGAAGAAGATATAGGGAGTGTCGTTAAGGGCCGAAACATCCGGTGGCTTCCTCGATGCCTCTGTCGTACGTCCTGAGGGAATGGCGCCGTTGAAACGCGGCGTGTCTATTGCGCTCCAGGTATTGGCCGCCTTGACATCTGATCCATCGTCCAGGTCCGATCCCTTCTTTCGTGCCCTGCCGCCTAAACCTGTGAGAACGCTGACCAAAATCTGAGACCAGGATTTCGTGTCACATGGTACGGTGTGGCCCGTCTCGTCAGCATAATGTTTGGCTGTTACAAAAGCAAGATAGTGATCATCCAGTAATCTCAGAGTCTTTTGTACGGCTTGGTCCAGCATTTCGTTCACCTATAATTCAAACAAGCTTCAACGGTTGATCAACCCTTCACCAGCGCATACCGCAAAATCAGCAAGCCTCCCAGTAAATAAATCAGCCAGCTCACCTCTCTCCCCCTCCCGCTCAGCAGCTTCAGGACCGGATAGGAGACGAACCCGAAGGCCAGGCCGTGGGCGATGTTGTAGGTGAGGGGCAGGCCGACGAGGGTCAGGAAGGCGGGGATGCCCTCGCTGGCGTCGTCCCAGCCGACCTTCAGGAGGCTTTTCGCCATCATGAAGCCGACCAGGACCATCACCGGCGCGGTGACGGGATAGAGGTAGTGGGTCGGCGTGACGGGGTAGCCGCCCCCGACCATTTGCACGACCGGGATGAAGAAGAGGGCCAGCAGGAACAGGAGGCCGGTGAGCATGTTCGCCAGGCCGGTGCGGCCCCCTTCGGCGACGCCGGCGTTGCTCTCGATGTAGCTGGTGACGGTGGAGGTCCCGCAGATTGCGCCGAGGGAGGTTCCGATGGCATCGGCCATGAGGACGCGGCCCGCGCGGGGGATTTTTCCGTCCTTCAGGAATCCGGCCTGGGCGCTCACGCCGATGACGGTGCCGACGGTGTCGAACAGGACCATGTAGAGGAAGATGAAGGTGACCAGGGGGAGGCCGAGCGCGCCCCGCACGTCCATCTGAAAAAAGGTGGGGGCCATGGAGGGCGGGGAGCTGACGAGGCCGTGAAACTCGACCAGGCCGAAGGGGAGGCCGAGGACCGCGGTGGTCAGCATCCCGTAGAGGATCGCCCCTTTCACCCTTCGGATCATCAGGACGGAGGTGAGGGCCAGGCCGGCGAGCGCCAGGAGGACGGGGGGCTGTTTGAGGTCGCCGAGCTGGACCAGGCTGCCGGGGGCGCCGACGATGAGGCCCGCCTGCTGGAGGCCGATGAAGGCGATGAAGAGGCCGATGGCCGCGCCGATGGCGTGCTGCAGGGAGGGGGGGACGGCCTCGATGACCATCTCGCGGATGCGGAAGGCGGACAGGAGGAGGAAGGCGATGCCGGACAGGAAGACCGCGCCGAGCGCGACCTGCCAGGAGACACCCATGCCCAGCACGACGGTGTAGGCGAAGAAGAAGTTCTCGCCCATGCCGGGGGCCAGGGCGATGGGGTAGTTGGCGAAGAAACCCATGATGAAAATGGCGACGGCGCTGGAGATGCAGGTGGCCGCCATGACGGCCCCGAAGTCCATGCCCGCCTGCGACAGGACCGCGGGCTGGACGAAGATGATGTAGCTCATGGTCAGGAAGGTGACCAGGCCGGCGCGCAGCTCCGTGCGCACGGTCGTCCCGTTCTCCCGCAGTTTGAACAGGCGTTCCAGGAGGGCCGGGGTCCTCGATATCTCCATCGCCTCAGCCATGAAACCCCCTTATCGGAACGCCGGCGCGTCCAGGTCCATCCCCAGCATCTCGCGGACGCGGCGCACGTAGTAGGTGAAGCTGTCCAGAGAGGTCTCCGGCACGACGCGGTGGTCCAGCCCGGCGATGTAGCCCCCGCTCTCGACCATCGGTTTCAGACGATAGTCCAGCTCCAGGTCTATGGCCTCGCGCGGGGACAGATCCCTCTCTTCGGTCCCCGGCACGAGCGAGACGGGGCGATCCATCAGGGCCAGCTTGTTGAGGCCACGCGAGAAGGCCATGTGCTGTCTGTACTGTCTGCGATACGCCACGATGTCGTTCCCGGCCCTCACCTCCATCGGCAGGCAGACGTTGACACCGGCCTCGATCAGGAGGGGGAGGAGCTCCGCCACGTTCCCGTCGGTGTCCACGGAGAAGACGCGCGTGCCGTGGTCCCGGTAGAGGCGGATGAGCCGCTGGTAGTGGGGGAGGATGAACTCCCGGTAGGTGGATGGGCTGATCATCATGCCGTTGCGGTAGCACATGTCCTCGCCCATGTGCATCACGTCCACATGGACCTTCTCCAGCAGCCGCTCGCTGACGGCGTAGAGCAGGTCCGCATAGGTCCGGAGAAAGTCGTGGAGGAGTTCCGGCCGCTCGTAGTAGGCCACGCAGAGGCCCTCGTCGCCCATCAGGTCGCGGGGGAACCAGTAGAACCCCATCCAACCGGCGCTGATGGGCCAGCCGTTCCGGCGCATCTCCTCGCAGCGCGCCAGCCACCCCTCCCCGAACCGTTGCTCGTCGAACTGGAGGCGGCGCTTGTAGTCCGCGAAGTCCTCCGGTTTCTGGATGGGGAAGTCCACGGGGAGGGCCAGGGAGGTGACGCCCTTCTTCAGCTTCCGGACGACGCCCAGGTTGTCCCGCGTGACGAGGAGGTCGTCGGTCTCCTCAAGCGTGGCCGGCTCGAAGGCGGGGGAGAGGCCGAAGTTCACGGGCAGGCCGGGCCGGCGGGGCGTGAACCCGAAGTGGGCCTTGAGTTTCTCGTCCCCGTAGGTCCCTTCCACGGTGACCTCCGGCGGGAGGCCCTCGGCGCGCCAGCGCTCCAGGGTCCCCGGCATCAGGCCGTAGGAATGCTCGAAGGGGAGGTGGTCCGGTCTGCCGAAGGTGAGGGACTCGATGAGGCGTTCGCGCTCGGTCATGCTGTCTGGCATTGGGACTCTCTATGGCAGCTTATTCACGACCTGCATCAGCGCCTTCATGTAGCCCAGCGCGAAGGCCATGCCGCAGCGCCGGAAGGGGGTGTCGCCGGACACGCGGGGGGAGTGGTCGGGGGTCATCACGCCGTCGAAGCCGACCTCCCTGTAGGCCCGCATCGCGGCCAGCATGTCCACGTCCCCCTCGTCGATGAAGACCTCGTCGAACTTCGGGAAGCGGCCCCGGACGTTCCGGAAGTGGACGTAGAAGATCTTCTTCAGTCCCCCGAAGTAACGGATGGCCTCGACGGCCCGGTCCGGCCCCATCTCTGCGACGGTCCCCTGGCAGAACTCCAGGCCGTTGGAGGGGCTGGGGATGGCCTCGATCAGACGCCTCAGGCCCTCGTGGCTCGTCAGGATGCGGCCCGTGCCGCGCAGCTCCTCCGCCGGGGGGTCGTCCGGGTGGGCGGCCAGCCTCACGCCGGCTTGCTCCGCGACCGGGAGGACCCGCTCCAGAAAGTAGAGCAGGCGCGCCCACATCTCCTCGGCGCTCACCTGACCTGTCTCCACGATCGGGGCGTCTTTGACCAGGTCGTGGTCGTAGCTCTTGATGCCGGCCCCCCCGCGTCCCCCGCCGCTGGCGTAGGCCCGCCAGTGCCCCCAGACGCCCGCGACGCTGAAGTAGTAGCCCAGGATCGGGAACCCCGCCCGGCCCATGTTCCGGACGGTCTCGCAGACCTTTTCGATCTGCTCGTCGCGGCCAGGGGCGGCGTGCAGGATTTTGTCCCAGTGGTCCGCGGGCAGGTTCTCGATGCCGGCCACCTTCAGGCCGTGGGACTCGATGAGCTTCCGCAGTCGCAGCAGGTCGATGAACTCCAGCACGCCCCGGTCGCCGAGGCGGGGGCTGTGCAGGATCACGTGTGTCACGCCGAGCTGGAGGGCGTAGCGGAGGTTCTCCTCGGTCAGGTCATTGAGGCTGAAGCCGAGCGCGAGTTTCATGACGGATCTCTTTCGAAGAACGGGTTTCCCCTTACCGGCCTTCCCACCTTTCTTGCTTGCCCAAGAAAGGTGGGGCCAAAGAAGGGCACTCCTCAAGCGCCGGAGGGGCTTGGGCCACCCCGCCTAACGCTCCTGGCCGTCCGCCCCACCAAACGCTCCCGTGAGGTCGCGTTCCCGGCCACTGTTCCGCCCCGCTGCCGCAACCTTGACGTTCAGTTGTCGCACCGAAATTTGTGCCCCCGGCATGTGAGTTGCTTCTGCCGGACTTCAGTAGTGGGGGTTTCCGGCGGCGCGCCCTTTTTTTATCTGTGCGTTGAATCTTGTGGAAAATAGATCCCCGGAACCCGCGTGCGCTCGTACTTGGCGTCCGGGTCGCGACGGAGGATCACGTCAGGCACTTCTCCGGTCCAGTAGTCGGGCACGGTGGACGGGCGAGAGTGCCAGCCGAGCAGCAGGGTGCGCCGGCGGTTGCTCCGGTTGCCGCGCGCCGCGTGCAGGGCGCGGCCCTCTCCGATCACGAGGGCGCCGGCCTTTACGGGCACGTCCACGGCGTCGGGGTGGTCGCAGAACATGTCCGGGTGGTCCTCCGACACGTAGTAGCCGCCCCGCGCGTGGGCTGGCACCAGGCGGTCATAGAGGGGGATGCGCCTCCGGTGGGTGCCGGGGATGACCCGGAAGCAGCCGTTCTCCACTGTCGTGTCGACCAGGTAATAAGAGAGGAACAGGTACTGCGGCCAGGGGGCGGCGCTGATGGGGTCGTTCCAGCCCATCCAGTCCTGATGCCAGTAGAGGGGCGGTCCCCCCGGTGGCTTGCTCAGGATGATGTAGCTCCCGTGGGACGTGAAATCCCCCAGGTCCATGGCCTGGAGCGCGTCCCACGCGGGCCCCCAGTGGACCAGCCGGTCGATGAGCGGGTTGTCGCTCCCCTTCACGTGGATGTCCGAGCCCTGGTACTTCCAGTGGGGCGGGTGCTCCCCCTCATCGAGCAGCCGATCCGTCTCCCGCCGCAGTTCCTCCAGGAAATCTTCGGTCAGGATGCCGTCGATGACGCAGTAGCCGTCCTCCGTCAACTGCCGGCGCTTCTCAAGGGCGAGGTGGGGGGAAAGCATGGGGGATCTCCTCAGAACGGGCAGGGGCGCGGCGTTGCCTCGCCCCTACAAGTGTTACCAGTCCTTTTTGCCGATGTAGAGACCCCGGTTCTCCATCGAAAACTTCACGCGCGCGCCGCTCAGGCGCTCTGACTCGACGAAGCCCATGATGATCTCCTGGCTCCGGCGCGCCAGGTGGATGTTCCCCCGGGTCTCCCGTCCGGTCTCGATGGCTTGGAAGATGTCCCGGATGCCCGCCACCGTGCCGCTGGCCCTCTGCCACTCGGGGAACGGGGTCTCCTCCAGGAGGCCCCAGCGGTTCGCGGCCCACCGCCGCGCCGCAGACCCGTTGTTCAGGGTCCGGAGCTTTCCTTTCGACCCGCTGACCTCGAACTCGTAGCCGGTCCCGGCGGTCAGGTAGGCGTGAATCCCGTTCCTGAACCGGACGTAGCCCATCGGGATGCCGGGGTCTCCGTCCACGCGGTTGTCCGCGAAGTCAGCCGGGTCCACATTCGCCACGCCCTGGACGTAGTCCACCTCGGCGTCGTCCGCCAGGAACAGGAGCATGTCCGCCGTGTGCGTGTGGCTCCAGAGCGCCGCCCCGACGCCGCAACTGGCGACGACGGCGCTCACGTTTCCGACCTCCCCGGCGCGGGTCATCTCCCTGACCTTCAGATAGGGGTCCATGTAGCGCCGCTGCGTGCCGTAGTTGAATTTGACGCCGTGACGGTCGCAGGCCCCGGCCATCGCATCGGCCTCCTCCATCGAGCAGCAGAGGGGCTTCTCGCAGTAGATGCCCTTCACGCCGCGCTCCGCCGCGTAGACGACCAGCTCCCGGTGGGTCGCGGGACGCGTGGCAATGCAGACGACGTCGGGCCGCTCCTTCTCGATCATCTCCCGGTAGTCCGCATAGCCTCGCGGGACGTTGTAGCGCTTCCGGATGACCTCCACCTTGTCCGCCACCACGTCCGACAGGCCCACGAACTCCGCCTCCTCCATCGCGCGGATCGCCGCCGCGTGGGAATAGGGGAGATAGAGATGGCTGTCGGGCCGGTCCTTCACCTCGTCGTCGATGGTGGCCCCCATGCGCCCGCAGCCGATGAGACAGACCTTGTATTTTTTCACCATATGCTCCACCCTCCGTCCACGACGATCTCCGCGCCTGTGACGTATTTCGAGGCGTCGGAGGCGAGGAAGACCACCGCGCCCTTCAGGTCGTCGTCCTCCCCCACGCGCCTTAGCGGCGTCCGGTCGCTCCACCGCTGGATGAGCGCCTCCTTCATGTCACCCAGGCGATTGGCCAGGCGCTCGACGATGAACGCGCCGGGGCTGATGCAGTTCACCCGGACGCCGTGCCTTCCCCAGACCGCCGCCAGGCCCCGCGTCATGTTCAGCACCCCCCCTTTGGCGGCGTTGTAGGCCACGTTCTCCAGGGGCGGGTCCGGGGGGTTCACGTAGAGCCGGCCGTCGGTGCCGAGGGAGGCGAAGACCGAGGTGGTGTTGATCACGCTGCCGCGGCCCCGCGGGATCATGTGGCGGCCGGCGGCCTGGGCGCAGTAGAAGGCGCCGGTCAGGTTCCTGTCGAGGGTCTCGCGCCAGACCTGCTCGCTGAGCGTCACCGTGTCGCCCGGCCCGGACCCTCCCGCGTTGTTGACCAGGATGTCGAGCTGCCCCCAGGCCCGGAGGACGGCCTCCACCGCGGCCTCCGCCTCCGCCCTGACCCCCACGTCGAGTCGCAGCCCCATCGTCCGCGCGCCGGTGGCCTTCGCCAGGGCCCCGGCCTGCTCCCGGCAGAGGTCCTCCCTCCGCGAGGCCAGGGCCACGGCGGCCCCAGCCTCGGCCAGGGCGGTGGCCATCTGGTAGCCCAGGCCGGTGGCCCCGCCGGTGATGAGGGCGGTCCTGCCCGTGAGGTCGAAGAGGTCCCGGATGTGTCGCATAGACGCCCCCTTTATCCGTTCGTGTGGCCGCTGTAGGCCCGGTCCGTGACCATGCCCGCCACGCTCTTCAGCGGGATGCGGTCGAAGTGGCCCCGCAGGTCGAGGGGCCAGTCGTTGAGCAGGTCGGCGTGCCCCAGGCGGCTGGAGGTGAACCATTCGCTCTTCCGGTTGACGCGGGTCTCGATGTCCCAGTAGGCCAGGCCGTCCGCGCCCGCGGCGTAGAGGGCCCGCGCCCGGTCCAGGTAGGCGTAGCCCGGCATCCGTCTCGGGTAGACGTCTGCGTAGACCTTCACGCCGGTCTCGTCCGCCGCCGGTCTCAGCTCGCGCACGGCCCGCTCCACGCTCTCGTCGCCGCCGGGGAAGGGGCGCTCGTGGTAGTTGTAGGGATGGACGATCAGAAAGTCGACCAGCCCCTCCCGCATCCAGGTCTCCGCATCGATCCCGAAATAGAGCCTGCTCCGAACCGTGCCCATGACCATGTGCCCGATGCCGATGCGCCGCCCCTGCCGGCGGCCTACCTCGTCCATCGCCTCCCGAAGCTCCCGCGCGAGGGCCGTCAGGTAGCCCGCCTTGTGGCGGCACCAGGCCTCGTTCGCGGGGTCCAGCTTTGCCCGGTCCGCGTCGTGTTTCTCCGCAAACGCCGTCCACGCCGGCTCCTCGAAGAGCACCCACGGGTGCGAGCGGTTGAACATGAGTGAGACGCCGTCCGCCCCGGCCTCGGCCTGCTCGCGCAGGACGTCGATCAGCCGCCGGCGGACCTCCGGGAAGGCAAAGCTGAGGTGGGGCACGGTCTGCCCGTCCTGCGTGACGCAGCGGAACTCCGGGTGCTTCCGGTAGAGGGGGCCCTCTCCGGTCAGGTGAAAGGGCGGCGGGTGAGGCCCTGCGGGCCGGTTGGTCGCGTAGAATTTGAGCCCCCGCTCGTGCGCCCGGTGGATGTAGACGCGGAGCGTATCCAGGCCCTTTTTCTGCATCTCCGCCAGGACCTGCGCCTGCGCCGCGTACTCCGGGTGGTAGAACGCCCGCCTCAGGCTCCGCATCTCGCCGGCCCTGCTCGGGTAGTAGGTGATGTCGAACCGCGCCATCGTGCAGAGCAGGACCTCCACGTCCGTGTCCGCGAGCGGGTCGATGTCCTCATGGAGGTCCTCCGTGGACTCCGGCCACCAGCCCCCTCCGAAGGCCCCGTCGAACACCGCGATCAGGCGCTTCGTCCGGGGGGAGGGCATCAGTTTCCGGCGCTGCGCCAGGTCCTCCTCTGACAGCGGGACCAGTTTTACGTAGGCCAGGCTGGTGTAGCCGTGCTGCGCCAGGAGGCCCTTCCGGCCGGGCCGGGAGATGACGAGGTCCTGCCCCGTGAGGTCCGCGGTTCGCCAGAGGGTCTCGGCCAGGAGGCTGTAGTTGACGTTCTGCTCCGCGTGGTTTCCGTCCTTGGGGCTCGTGGTCTCGGCCTGCACCCGGTCGAAGGTCGGGTCGCCGGTCAGCCGAACGCGCACGGTATGACTGTTCGGGAAGTCCGCGTAGTAGAAGCCGAGATAGACGGCGTGCCAGCCCGAGGCGCCCAGCCTCAGGGTCACCGGGGGCGGCTCCACCTGGGCGTTGGCGTAGAGCATCTTTCCGCTCAGCCGGACGCCCCTGTGCTCGTGCGTCTCGTAGTCCCAGACCGACCAGCGCCCCTTCCGGGCCTCCGGGGAGAGCGCGGACTTCGGCTCACAGCCGCTCAGGTCGGTGATGTAGATGGGGGTCGACATGGATTCTCTTCCGATTCCCTCATTTCGGCTTTCGCCCCGTGACCTCGGCCATCGCCCGGACGTGTTCGGGGCCGGACCCGCAGCAGGAGCCGATGTAGTCGATGCCGATCTCCAGCGCCCTCCGCGCGAAGTCCGCCATCGCCTGCGGGGGGAGGACATAATCCGTCCACGGCCCCTCCCGCTGCCCCATGTAAATCGCGTGAGGGTGACATTCCACGGCCACCGGCTGCGCAGCGATGGGGCCGTCCACGGCCTTCCGGATGCGCTCCATCAGGGGGAGCATCAGCGCCGGGTCCTGCGCGCAGTTCAGCCCCACGATGTCCGCCCCCTCATCTCTCAGAATCTTCGCGCAGTAGTCCATCTGGAACCCCTCGCGGGAGGTCAGGGCGGGTTTGCAGGACATCGTCACCATCGTGACCAGGCCCGTGGACTGCGCCGCCTTCAGGGCGGTTAGCGCGTTCTCCAGGAAGTAGAAGGTCTCCAGGATCAGGAAGTCCGCGCCGAGGTCCTTGAGGAGGGCGCACTCCTCCTCGTACCACGGGCGCACCCGGTCCGCGTCGCCCAGGCGGTAACGCGAGCCGAGGGTCGAGCCCACGGACCCGGCGATGATCGCCCGGCCCTGAGACACGTTCCGGGCGATCTCCATGGCCCTCCGATGAATGGCCTCAAACCGGTCCCCCTGCCCCACCTCCTCCAGGCGGTTGCGCGTGCCTCCGAAGGTCTCGGCCTGGAGGACCTCGGCCCCGGCGTCGAAGAACTCCTGCTGGAGCTGCTGCACCGCATCGGCGTGGGTCAGGACGTCCTGCGGGGAGTAGCCGACCATGGGCAGCCCCCGCTGGCGCAGGATGTAGACGTAGCCCCCGTCGCCCAGGACAGGGCCTTTTGAAAGACGCTCAAGAATACCTTCCATATCTCCCCTCTCCCTCTTTCTAAGGCTCACCTGAAAGAATCGGATGCAGCGGATGGTCCCACGGCCCGCCGGCCCGCATCTCGTCCGCCGCGCCCGCCGCGTCCTTGCCGCCGGTGAAGCGCGTGTCATCCGGGATGTAAATGATCGCGAAGGCCCGGCGGGGCCGGTCCGACCGGTTGGGCGTGGCGTAGTGGAACAGGCACCCGTGGTGGAAGGTCACGCCGCCCGCGGGCATGTCCATCACCACCGGCTCCCCAACAGGCTGCCCGGCCTGTTTCATTTTGTCCACGATGCTCTCCCCGTCCACGCCGAGTTTAATCGGCTCCAGCCTGCCGTACTTGTGGGACCCCGGGATGAACTGCATGCAGCCGTTGCTGAGGTCCACGTCGTCCACCGCGACCCAGGCCGACAGCGCGCCCACCGGCTCCATCGGCCAGTAGGGGGCGTCCTGGTGCCAGTTCGTCTCCCGGCTCTTCTCGCCCGGAGGCTTGATGAGGGCGTGGTCGTGGTAGATGCGCACGTGCCGGCGCCCGGACAGCCGGCGGGCGGACTCGGCCAGCCTCGGGTGGAAGGCGTAGGGCTTCACCCCTGCGTAGTCCGTCCAGAGGTTGACCAGCTGATTGAACACCAGGGCATAATTTTCGGCCACCGGCCCCTTCTGGCCGATGATGCGCTCCCGCTTGTTCGCCACGGCCTGATCGAGGGCCTCGCCGAGGGCCGCGACCTCCTCGCGAGAGAAGAAGGTTTTAAACTGCACGTAGCCGTTTTCGCGGTAGAAGCGGATGTGTTCTTCGGTGACGGGACAGACGTCCATGGATGGACACCTCCTTATGAGCTATCAGCAGTCAGCTATCAGCAGTCAGCAAAACCATACTCGATTTCGCTGATAGCTGATAGCTGATAGCTGATAGCTTTTTACACCTTCTTCAGTATCTCCCTCATCCCCGCGCCGTTCTCCTTGAACCAGTTGAACAGGATGCTCACGTCGGTCCCGATGCAGAAATGGCGCACTCCCAGGTCCGCGTAGTATTTGGCCTGGTCGGGGCGGGAGATCTCGGCGCGGGGCGTGACGCCCATCCTGAGCGCGGTCTCGATCACGTAGCGCTCCGTCTCCTTGACCTTCGGGTGGCCGGACTGCCCCGCCATGCCGATGCTCATCGAATAGTCCGCCGGCCCGAACTGCACCATGTCCACGCCTTTCACGGACAGGAGGGCCTCGAGGTTTTTGACCGCCGGGTCCTTCTCGATCATGAGGGCCACCACGGCGTCCTCCAGGGCCTGGACGAACGCCGGGGATCCCGCCTCCAGGACAAACCTCACGTCCCGGCGCATGCCGACGCCGTGGATCCCGCCCGTGGCCGGGGACTCGGCGCGGACGGCGCGGACGCATTCCTGGACCTCTTCGACCGTGCGCACGTCCGCAAACAGCAGGTTCTGGATGCCCGACCCGATGGCCCGGACGGTTAGGTAGGTGCGCGGCTGCTGCTCGATCTTCATCATGCCCGACATGTGGTCGAACAGGTCGATGGCCCGCCCCATGTTCTCCAGGGCATACAGGTCGTAGGGCGCGTACTCGCCCACGAACTCCACGTAGTCGAACATCCCGGTGTGTCCCACCAGCTCTATGATGGACGGCCAGGAGATCTGGAGGTGGGTTCCCAGGCTCGGGTCGCCTGCCTTCAGGAGTTCACGAAGTCGGTTTCGGCGCATAGGGCCTCCTTATACAACGCGGAACGATGAACGCAGAACGCAGAACGAAAAGCAGATCGGGTTTATGCTTTTACTTCATCGTTCATCGTTCTGACTTCATCGTTGCCTTTATTCATCGTATCCCGCCGGGACGCCGATGGGCTTCTCCAGGATCTGCGGGGGCACGGGCAGCGCGGGGGGCGGGGTCATGGCCTTCAGCCGCTCCTCGGCCTTTGCCAGGCCCTTCGGGTCCCTGTCCCACACGCGCGCCACCAGCGCCTTGCAGACGGAGATTTCGCCGTTCCGGATGCCGGAGAAGAGGCCGCCGGCAGAGGGGCCGCGCAGCTCCGCGATGCCGAGGGCGTGCTCCCGGTAGTTGAACACGGCCCGCTTGCAGGCGGCGGCGTAGATGGGGTCGCCCGTCAGCTCGTAGGCCAGGGCGCAGAGTTCGATGAGATGCCCCCCGCCGCCCCGCGCGAGGACGTGGTCCGCCTCCTTGAGAATGGTCTCCCGCAGCAGGGGAGTGTCGAAGTGGCGCAGCCCCTCGTAGTAGGTCGGATACACGGTCCCGGAGTGAGAGAGGGGCCGGTTCGTGGGCTCGATCACGGCCTCGTCCCCCCGCTCCCCCCGCGTGAAGACGCTGACCGGGAAGATTCCCACCTCCTCCTGCGTCCTGAGCAGCCAGTTGAGGCTCCGGCGGGCCAGGTCCCCGTACCTGGGCATCCAGGTGGCCACGTAGGCCTCCATCACGCAGTTGAGCGGCCCGGTGAACTCCCGGTTGAGCCTGCCGTGCCGGCAGGAGATGACCCCGGCAGGCTCCTGGTTGTTCACGGCCCAGTCTGCGACCTCTATGGCGATGTCGTACATCCGCCGGTCGCCCGTCGTGTAGTAGTGCAGGAAGAGGGCCGTGTTGAGCGTGTGCGAGGGGCTGTAGCCGCCGGACCAGAAGTGGGCGTTGTGGTAGTGCACCAGGCCGGCCACGCTCTTAGAGGGGTGCGCGTGGCAGATGCCCACGTCCCCCATCGCCCGGCTGTAGCCGCTGGCGGCCAGGAAGAAGTCCCTCCGCCCCGTGCGCAGGAACTGCGTCCAGACCCCCCAGCAGGGGTCGTCGGCCTCATTGTTGTATGGACCCACGTGCCGCAGCCCCTGGATGGCGTCGGGATAGTGGAGGAGGTAGGCCAGGCCGGCCCCGGCGGTGTGGGAGCAGCACATGTGCCCGAACCACCAGAATCCCCACCGCCGGCCCAGGCGCATCGGCTCGATGGCCACCCGCTCCGTGACCCTGTCCAGCAGCCGGTCGATCTCCTCAAAGCGGGGGTCGGACCCGCCGTGCACATCCCGCGCGGCCCGCGTGGCGCACATATACGCCGGGTCCGCAGGGGCGATGACGGGGTTCTGGATGCAGACGCTCAGCGCCTCCGCCTCCTCGTCCGAGATCGGGGAGGCGCTGAACCGCATCCAGAACTCGTGGGTCTTGGCCGCGCCGACGCCGGTCTCCGTGCCGGTGTCGTTGTGGGAGGCCGGGCGGTCGGGGGCGTATTTGTCCACCATCTCCTCCACCCAGCGCACGTCCTCCACGTCCTTGACGGCGAAGCTCTTCAAGTTGAGGGGCTCGGTCGGGAACATCTCCAGGAGCTGCTTGACTGCGGCCTCATCGCGAGAGGCGGCCTGGGCTGTCGGGCCTCCGCGCAGGCCGCTGAAGAAGACGCAGTCCTCCTTATAGGGAGTAGAATAGGTCAGAGGCTCCCCGCACTCGGCGGGCCAGAACTGGACGTGGATGCCGTCCTTGCTCAGCCGGTAGCCCTTCGGGTACTGCTGATAGAGGTCGCGGACGGCGACGAAGGCGGAGGCCGCACGCCCGCACAGCGTGGCCCAGCCCCGCGTCTTCTCGCCCTGCCCGAAGGGCTCTCCGTCCCGCGTGACCCGGTAGGAGATGTCGGAGTCCTGCAGGAAATGCGCCTCCTCCCACCGCTCCGCCCAGTGGGCCTTCTCCTGTCCTCCGAACGACAGGCGGAGGGCGCCCCCGCCCAGGTCCAGGGGGAAGCTCATCCCCACCTCCGCGAACTCCAGGGCCTCCGGCTCCTGGTCGAACACGAAGGTGTGGAACAGCTTGACGTCGCTTTTGCCCGCGAAGAGGTGGATGCGGAGCGCAAAGGGGCAGAGGCGGATCCCGCTCTCCGTGGCGTGGTAGCCCCTGACGCAGACGCAGACGCGCATCGGGCCTTCGTCCTCGATCGTCACCCTGGGCGTGGGGGCCGCGTCGCAGGAGTTGTAGACCTGACCCTTCGTGTCCACCAGGTAGAGATAAGGGCCGGGGTTGCCCCGGAAGACGTCGCGCCAGCCGTCCTCCGTCTTCACGGAGCAGCCGGCCAGGAAGTCCCTGGCCCGCTGGAAGGAGGCCACGGGGGGGCGGGGCTGGCGCGTGGGGACTCGAAGGTCCATCCGGAGCGCGCCGGTGTCCACGCGGATGCGCTCGTCGCTGCGCTCCACGCGGACCCCCTGCTCCGGGGCGACCGCCTCCACGCCGGGGCCGTACTCCAGGAAGAACTTCTCCGTCTGATTGGCCCTCAGGTCGGCCTGGAAGTCCACGAGAAGCCATTTGACGTGCTTCAGGTCTTTGTTCCAGGTGGCCAGACAGGAGGACTGCGTCGGGAGGGCCTTCCCCGAGGCGTCCACGACACGAACGGGGGCGCCTTTGGGGAGGTCTCCGTCGGCGAAGGGGACGCCCTGCGTGATCGGCCAGGCCTTCCGCTCCACCCCGCCCGCGTTCTCCACGGCGAGGGGGATGCGCTTGATCGAATCAGACATTCGGAACTCCTTTTTCAAAATTCATAAGACGGTATATGTCTTCGCCTCAGGGCGGGGTTTCAGCAGTCCCCCAAGCGTCTGTTTCAGCGTCCCTTTTGCCACTTTCTTTAGAAGAAAGTGGCGCAAAGAATCGGCACTCAAACGCCGTGCCGGGCTTGGGCGCGCCGCAACCTTAACGTTCAGGGGTCGCACCGAATGTTGTGCCCCCGGCAGGTGGGGCGCTTCTGCTGAACGCCTGCGGTGGGGGTTTCCGGCGGCGCGCCCCTTGTCGTTTTGACAAGGCTGCTCCCCCTCCCCGCGCCGGGGAGGGGGATGGGGGGAGGGGTCTGTTACGTCTCCTCATACGGCACGAAGGGCACGATGAACCGGGAGAGCTCCGCGTACAGCTCCTTTTGGGCTCCCCTCTCTGCATAGCGCAGCCGGTGAGGGCTGACCGGCAGGTGTTTGTGGACTTCAGGGAGGTAGTAGGTGAACGCCTCCGCGTAGGGGATGCAGTGGTGGAAGCCGTGAAACCCGTTCTTACACTCCAGCACCTTTCGGGCCAGCGCGCCGGGGTAGAACTGCGACTTCAGGCAATCCATCGCCCGGACCTTCTTCTCGATCACGTCCGTGATGTCGATCAGGACCATAGGGAACCGGTTGTGATGGAAGTCCAGGCTGGTGGTCATCCCGTAGTGTTCGGAGAAGAAGACCTGGGCCGTTGCGTGCGGCCGCGAGTCGTTCCCCGGCATGTGCCCGGAGGCCATCTCCAGGGCGCGCAGGGTGATGGCGGCGCAGGTCCCGTGGGCCCCGCCCAGGCCGCCGCCGTCGTAAGGGTTGTGGGTGATGACGAGATGGGGGCGGACCTCCCGGACGATCTCGGCCAGCCTCCGGACGATTTCGGGCGTGGCCTGGAGGTAGTCGTCCCGAAAGCGGAGGAAGCGCACGTCCTCGATGCCCAGGACTTTGCAGCCCTCCCGGACCTCCTGCTCCTTCTTCTGGATCGCCCCCTCCGCATTCTCCTCCCCGACGGCCTCTCCGCGGCCCTCTTTGCGGGCGGAGATGGTCTCCAGGTCGTGCGAGAAGACGCCGTGGCTCATCACGACCACGGTGACCCGGTCCCCGCGCGCCACGTGGTTGGCCAGGGTGCCGCCCACGTTGTCGAAGGCGTCCGCCGGGTGGCCGCCGGTGTTCATGATTCTGAATGGGCCTTGCATAAAGACCTCCTCACCCCGTCGTGTCGTAGCGCGGGTCGGTGGAGAGCCCCCCGATCATCCGGAGCGGGACGACCTTGAAGGAGGCGCTCGTGTCCAGCGGCCAGGCGTCTAACAGGTCCCGGTGCCCCATCCTGGCCGCGGTGAACCACTCGCTCTTGCGGGAGGTGCGGCAGTCCACGTCCCAGTACATCAGGCCGTCCGCGCCGGTCCCGTAGTAGAACCGGGCCCGCTCGATGTAGCCCTCCGCAGGCATGCGGCGGGGATAGACGTCGGCGTAGACTTTGATGCGCGTCCCCTGCGCCAGCGATTTGAAGAGCGGGACCGACTCGTGCACGCGGAGGTTGTCGCGCCTGCCGCTGGCCCCCTCGCTCCAGCCGTTGGGGTGGACCATCAGGTAGTCCACCAGGCCCTCTCTGACCCAGGTCCGCACGTCCAGGGCGTTGTAGAGGCAGTCCTCGGGGCGGTCCATCACGTAGTAGGCGGCCTCGAGACGCCTTCCCCGCGCTTGCCCGAACTCGTCCAGGATTCTGCGCATGGGCCGGACGAAGTTGCGGGTCATGACGTCGGCCTTGTGCTGCATCCAGCGGGGGTCGTTGCGGGGGAGTTTTCGGGGGTCCTCCCCGTGCTTTTTGAGGAACGATTCGACCACCGGCGCCTCGTACATCACCCAGGGCCACCCCCGGCACCACATCGTGCAGATGCCGTCCGCGCCCCGCTCCAGGCCCTCGCGGAAGATGCCGAGGAACTTTTCGGCCACCTCCGGGTAGGCGAAGCTCATCTGCTGGAGGGGGGTCCCGTCCTCCAGCCGGCAGCGCCACTGCTTATTTTCCATATACCAGGGGCTCTGCATGTCCTCCTGGAAGGGGGCCATGTGGGGCGCGGCGGGGCGGTTGGTGACGAGGATTTTCACGCCGATCTCGTGGGCGTAGTCGACGGTCTCCTTCAGGGGGTCGATCCCGTGGGCCGCGAGGCGCTCCATGGAGTCCCCCACTGTCCAGAAGGTGGGGTGGTAGTAGCCCATCTCCCGCGTGCGGACCGTGCCGACGCGCGTCGGAAAGACGCAGACGTCGGACCGCGCGACGGTGTAGCAGACGATGCCCACGTCCGAGTCCCGGAAAGGCTCCATCTCCTCCCAGACGTCCTCGCGGGACTCCGGGAGCCAGGAGAAGGTGTCCCCGCCGTCGATGCTCCCCATCAGGGTCCGGGTCCCCCCGGTGGAGCGCAGGCGCTCCAGGGCGGCGACCTCCGCGTCGGTGAGGGGGACGCACTTGACGTAGGCGACGGAGGCGTTCGCGGTGGCCCGCAGGCTGCCGAGGTTGGGGCGGGCGAAGGTGATGTCCTGCCCTGTCAGGTCCTCACAGCGCCAGAGCCACTCCACCAGGTCGTACTTGGAGAAGGTCCGCTCGGCGAACATCTCCTTCCGGCCCAGGGAGGCCAGGTCCTTGGGCTGGAGCGCCTGGTGCATGAGCCGGTGAAAACAGCGGTCCTTCGTGAGCCTGGCCTTGAGGGTGTAGGACTGGGGGTCCCAGCCGTGGTGGCTGGCCAGGTAGATGGCGTGCGGCCCCTTCAGGTTGAGCCGGAGCGTGACCGGGGGGGACTCGGTCTGCTCGCTGGCGTAGAGCATCCGGCCCTTCAGGTGGGCCGTCCGGGCGGGGTCTGTCTCGTAGTCCCAGAGCGACCAGTGGCGGACCCGGCTGAAGGCCGAGAGGGCGTGCGCGGGCTCGCACTGCCCCATGTCGGTGAAGTAGATGGGTTCCTGCAATGAAGTCTCCTGCCTGGATGGGTTGAATATGTCAGACAGATTGGCAAATAGGCAGCGAGACAATATAGGGGCGGTCGGGAGGGTGTGTCAAGGAAAAAAGAGTCGAGGGTCCAGGGTCCAGGGTCCACCCCTCGATACGGGGCCTACCCAACCAGACGCTCCCATGAGGTCGCGTCCCCCTACCCTGGCCCCTACTCGGGGATACGGTTATCCGTCTATCCCGAGTAGCCCCGCAGGGGCGTATCGAGGGATAGACGACTCAGCACTCAAGCCTGTTCCCTGAACCATTCGATGGTCTTCCGCAGGCCCTCGTCGGGGCTGATCTTCGGCTCCCAGCCGAGGAGGGTGCGGGCTCTGGTGATGTCGGGCCTTCGCTCCTTGGGGTCGTCCTCCATCGGGGGGCCGAAGACGATCCTGCTCTTGCTCTCCGTCAAGGAGATGATCTTCTTCGCCATGTCCAGGACGGTCATCTCCTGGGTGTTGCCGAGGTTGACCGGGGTGTGGACGTCGGCCTGCATGAGGCGGTAGATGCCGTCCACCAGGTCGGAGACGTAGCAGACGCTGCGGGTGTAGGCGCCATTCCCGTAGATCTGCACGTCCTGGTCCTTGAGGGCCCAGTTGATGAAGTTGGGGATCATGCGACCGTCGTCCCGCCGCATCCTGGGCCCATAGGTGTTGAAGATGCGGACGATGCGCGTGTCGATGCCGGACTCCCGGTGGTAGGCCATGGTCATGGCCTCGGCGAACCGCTTGGCCTCGTCGTAGACGCCCCGCACGCCGATGGGGTTGACGTTTCCCCAGTAGTCCTCCCGCTGCGGGTGGACCAGGGGGTCTCCGTAGACCTCGGAGGTGGAGGCGAGGAAGAATTTGGCCCGCTTGGCCCTGGCCAGGCCGAGGGCCTTGTGCGTCCCGTAGGACCCGACCTTCATCGTCCGGATGGGGAACTGGAGGTAGTCCTTCGGGCTGGCGGGGCTGGCGAAGTGGAGGACGTAGTCGAGGGGCCCTCTGACGTGGATGTAGTTCGTCACGTCGTAGTTCAGGAAGGTGAACCCCTCCCTGCCGATGAGGTGGGCGACGTTGTCGGGGTCCCCGGTCAGGAGGTTGTCCACGCAGAGCACCTCGTGGCCCTGGTCGAGCATAGACTCGCAGAGGTGAGACCCGATGAACCCCGCCCCGCCGGTGATGAGGATGCGCATAAGGCCTCCGAAAAGCGTGAGAAGACCACAGGACCACAGGACCACAGACCACAGGACCACTGCAAAAGTCTTATGGTCTTGTGGTCAGTGGTCAGTGGTCTCGTGGTCCGCCTTTACAGTTCTACGATCTCCACCTTCATGGCGGACAGGTCCAGAAGTCCGACGGTGGCCCGGCCCGTCACCCAGCCCCCGGCCTCGCCCGGGTTGACCACGAGCGGGCGCCCCTCCCGCAGGTCGATCTTGTGGGTGTGGCCGTAGAAGATGACGTCGTAGGCGCCGCTGGCGATCAGGGCGTCGAGGGCATCCGGCTCGTGGAGCATCAGGATTTTTTTGCCGGCGTGGGCCAGCTCGTGGGGCGCGCGATGGATCGGGCCGATGTCCGCGAAGGCCGCCCGCAGGCCGAACCGCTCCCCGTCGTTGTTGCCGAAGACGCCGACGAAGGGGGCCTTCAGGCCCTTGAGGGGTCTGGCGTTGAACGGGGCGATGTAGTCGCCCCCGTGGAGGACCAGGTCGGTCTTTCGCTGATTAAAGACCTCCACGGCCTTCGCCGCCGTGATCTGGTTGTCGTGGGTGTCCGTGATCAGTCCGATGAGGGGTCCGCTCATAGGATTACCTCCTGAGGAAGTCTGCGACAACTTATGCAGGGCGGGGGGATTTGTCAATACGAATGTTGACCCGGTCGCCGCCGAATGATATATTCACCGTGTCGGAGACTCCGCAACGCGCCCCGGCGCCGGGCGGAAAGCCCTCTTCATCTCTCACGCCTTCTCCATCGCCGTGATTTGCTACCGGACACTTTTTTTGCCGTTTTTTAAAGGGGGGGGCTCGTAGTATATTCTTATCTCAACCCCAAGTGAGAGAAAGGAGT
>Ga0137796_10000510_pt1 | contig 23754 bp, 27 predicted proteins | sample OV2TP3_FD_97704 | JGI IMG/M metagenome (GOLD analysis project Ga0137796, IMG submission 97704) | reverse complement strand
GCGCATCCCCGGCTTGTCCTTGAGCGGCCCCCACTGCCCCCGCTGGCCGACCCAGCAGTAGACGAGCCGGGGGTTGATCCGGGAGAGTTGGCGGTAGCCGATCCGCCACTTGTCCCACTGCCCCGGCGGGGCATTCTCGATGAGGACGTCCACGTGGGGGATCAGCCGCTTCAGGACCTCGCGCCCCTTGGGCTTCTCGAGGTTCAGGGTGACGGCGAGCTTGTTCCGCATCTCGTGGAGGAAGTGGAGCCCCACCGGCTCGCCGCGCTCGGCGTCCTGGACCATGTACTCCTTGCGCCCGAAAGGGGTGAGCCGGCGGAGGGGATCCCCGCCCGGGGGCTCGATCTGGATCGTCTCGGCCCCCAGCTCGGCGAGCTGGGAGGAGCACCAGTGCCCGATGATCATCCCGGTGGTGCAGTCGAGGACCCGGAGCCGCCCCAGGGCCTCGGGCTTCTCGAAGGTCTTGCGCGGGTGGAGGATGGACTCGAGGAAGCTCGGGTACTCCCGGGCGGGCTCGGCGAGCCCGCCGTAGACCTCCTCGGGCGCCGGGATGGGGGCAGCGGGCCAGGGGGGGCGTCCGCGCTTGCCGCCGGTCAGCCGATCGTCAGTCACGTTCGCCTCCTCCATCGCCCCGCGGGGAGGGATCCACGCCGCGGGGCCGGGGTTCCCGTCAGGGGTGATGTCAGACGGCGCGCGCCGAAGGATGGCGCGCGGCACAACGGTCACTATAGCAACAGGCCTTCGGCTGTTCAAGGGGCTCGTGCCCCGCGCGCATCGGCCATCCTCCCGATTGAGCGCCCTCGGCCCGAAGTGGTATGGTAGAGACGAGGACGACCCGATGGGGCGCGGCCGCACGCGGATGGAGGCCAGGCTCGGGGCCCTGGGGACGGGGCGCCGCTCCCTGGTGGTGGGCGCGAGGGTCTACACCCTGAGCGAGCTGCTCGACACCCTCGGGCTCGGCTTCGAGGGGTGCCGCGCCATCGACGCCCTCGAGCTGGGGGAGGGGCAGTTCGCGGTCCGCTACTACGACCCGGAGGAGCAGCGGGTGGTGGCCGTCGAGTTCGACGGCGGGTTCCGCTATCTCCGGGAGAGCCGCGTGCCCGCGGCCGAGTGGGCCGGGGAGGCGACGCCAGGGGACGGGACGTGGAGCTGGAGCTGATCCGGACGCTGATCCTCCCCAACACGACCAGGATCGTCCTCGTCTCGGCCGACGGGCTCGGAGGACTCCCGGACCCCGCCACCGGGCGCTCCGAGCTGGAGACCGCCCGGCTGCCGCACCTCGACGAGCTGGCGGCCCGCTCCGCCTGCGGGCTGATCCGCCACGTGGGGCCCGGGATCACGCCCGGGAGCGGCCCCGGGCACCTCGGCCTCTTCGGCTACGACCCGCTCCGCTACCAGGTGGGACGCGGGGTCCTCGAGGCCCTCGGGATCGACTTCCCGCTCCAGGCCGGGGACGTGGCGGCCCGCGGCAACTTCTGCACGGTGGACGGCGCGGGGCGGATCACCGACCGGCGGGCCGGGCGGATCGCCACGGAGCTCTGCGCGACCCTGACCCGGCGCCTCCGCGCGATCCGCCTCCCGGGCGTCGAGACCTTCGTCGAGCCGGTCAAGGAGCACCGCTTCGTCCTCGTCCTGCGCGGGTCCGGCCTCTCGGGCCGTCTCACCGAGACCGACCCCCAGCTCCTGGGCGCCCCGCCGCTCCCGGCCGAGCCCCTGGTCCCCGAGGCCGAGCGGACCGCCGGCCTGGCCAACCGCTTCGTCGAGGAGGCGCGCGCCCTGCTGGCCGACGCCGCGCCCGCCAACATGCTCCTCCTCCGCGGGTTCGACCAGCTCCCCACCCTGCCCGCCTTCCCCGAGGCGTTCGGTCTCCGGGCCGCGGCGATCGCGGCCTACCCGATGTACCGAGGACTGGCCCGGCTGGTGGGGATGGAGGTGCTCAAGACCGGGGCGACCCTCGCCGAGGAGGTCCAGACCCTGGCCGCGCACCGGGAGGGGTACGACTTCTTCTTCCTCCACTACAAGGAGACCGACAAGGCCGGGGAGGACGGCGACTTCGCCGGCAAGGTGCGGGCCCTGGAGGCCCTGGACGCCCAGATCCCGGCGATCCTGGCCACCCGGCCCGATGTCCTGGCGGTCACCGGGGACCACGCGAGCCCGGCCATCCTCAAAGGGCACAGCTGGCACCCCGTCCCGCTCCTCATCCACGGCCCCTACGCGCCCCCGGACGGTGTCCGGGGTTTCACGGAGCGGGCCTGCGCGGGCGGCTCCCTCGGGGTCCTCCCCTCCCACCACCTGATGCCCCTCCTGCTGGCCCACGCCCTGCGCCTCGCCAAGTTCGGCGCCTGAGCCCCGGGTCCGATGGGTCTCCGCGGTCGCCTGATCATCGTCCTCCTCGTCCCCCTGAGCCTCGTCATGGCCCTCTACGGCCTCCTCCGCGTCCGCCAGGAGGAGGCCCAGCTCCTCGAGGAGGAGCGCCGCCGGATGGCGGTCACGACCAAGGTGATCCAGATCGCGGTGGAGAACGCCCTCCGCGACCGGCAGATCTCCGACATCCGGCGCCTCCTGGGCGAGCTGGCCGACTTCCAGGACGAGGTGGACCGGATCCGGCTGTTCGACCTCACCCTCACCCCGATCCTCGCCGGGCGCCCCGCGGCCCCCCCGGAGGAGGTCACGGCCGATCACCTGCGGCGGGTGATCCGGGAGGGGCGGGGCCTGGACTTCTACCAAGAGCGGGACGGCCAGCTGGTCCTCTCCTACCTCAAGCCCCTCCGCCACCGGGACGGCTCGGTCCGCGGGGTCCTCGAGGTCGTCCGCCGCGTCCACGTGGACGCGAAGGTTCGGGCCGCCCGTGACGAGGTGATCCTCCGGATCGGCCTGGTGAGCCTGGTCCTGGTGCTCCTGGTCCTTACGGTCGTCCACCGGAGCGTCCTCACCCCGATCCGCCGCCTGATCGCCGGGGTCCGGGCCTTCGCCGCCGGGCACCCGGAGCCGATCCCGGCGCGGGGGCGTGACGAGCTGGCCGAGCTGGCCCGGGCCTTCAACCAGCTGGCCCAGGGGCTCGAGGAGGCCCAGCGGCAGGTCCAGGCCGAGACCGAGGCCAAGCTCGACCTGGCCCGCCAGGTGCGCCAGGCCGAGAAGCTCGCGGTCGTGGGCCGGCTCGCCTCGGGGCTCGCCCACGAGATCGGCACGCCGCTCAACATCATCTCCGGCCGGGCCGAGTACCTCCTCCAGACCCTCCCGCCCGACGACCCCCAGGCCGCCCACCTCCGAACCATCGTGACCCAGATCGACCGGATCAGCGCCATCATCCGCTCGCTCCTCGACGCGGTCAGGCCCCAGAAGCCGGAGATCCAGGCCACGGACGCGGTCGCGCTCCTCAGGCAGGTCCTCACCCTCGTCGAGCCGATGGCGCGGAAGAAGGGCCTCCGCCTCCGGACGGAGCTCGACCCCCTCGGCCCGATCCCCGCGGACCCCAACCAGCTCCAGCAGGTGATCATCAACCTGCTCGTGAACGCCATCGAGGCGACGCCCCCCGGCGGGAGCATCCTCCTGGCGGCCCGGGAGGCCCCGCGGGACGGCGCCGGGCCGGGGGTGGAGATCCGGGTGGCGGACTCGGGGCCGGGGATCCGCGCCGAGGACCTGCCCCGGATCTTCGACCCCTTCTTCACCACCAAGCCGCCCGGCCAGGGGACCGGGCTCGGGCTCGCCATCAGCCGCGACATCGCCCGGGAGCACGGCGGGAGCCTGAGCGTGGAGAGCCGGGAGGGCGAGGGGACCACGATGGTCGTCTGGCTCCCCCGCCCGGCCGAGGAGCCCGCGGCGACGGAGGCAGCCTCCCCGTGAGCGGCCCCGCGAAGGACGCGCGGATCCTGGTGGTGGACAACGACGCCGAGATGGTCGCCCTCCTCGCCGGCCACCTCGAGCGGGAGGGGTACGCTCCCGCCACCGCCACCGAGGGGGCCGCCGCGCTCCAGGCCCTCGACCAGGAGGAGTACGCCGTCGTCCTCAGCGACATCCGGATGGAAGGGGTGGACGGGATGGCGCTCCTCCGGACGATCCGGGAGCGGACGCCCTTCACGCGGGTCATCCTCATGACCGCCTTCGGGAGCCTCGAGTCGGCGATCGAGGCGATGCGGGAGGGGGCGTTCGACTACCTCACCAAGCCGTTCAAGCTGAAGGAGGTCTCCCTCGCGGTCCAGCGGGCCCTGGACGACCGCCGCCTGCGCGAGGAGAACCAGCGGCTCCGGCGCGCGGTGGAGGAGCGGTACGGGCTCGAGAGCCTCCTGGGCCGCTCCGAGACCATGGGGAAGGTGCGCGAGCTGATCCGGGCCGTGGCGGCCGGGGACGCCAACGTGCTCCTGACCGGGGAGTCGGGGACCGGCAAGGAGCTGGTCGCCCGGGCGATCCACTACGCCAGCCCCCGCGCCCTGGGGCCGTTCGTCCCGGTCAATTGCGCGGCGATCCCGGAGGGGCTCCTCGAGGCCGAGCTGTTCGGCTACGAGCGGGGCGCCTTCACCGGGGCCGACCGGGCCCGCCCGGGCCTGCTCGCCGAGGCCCACGGCGGCAGCCTCTTCTTCGACGAGGTCTCCGACATGCCGCTCGCCCTCCAGGCCAAGGTCCTCCGGGCCATCCAGGAGAAGACGGTCCGGCGGGTCGGCGGGCGGGGGCTCGTCCAGCTCGACTTCCGGATCATCGCGGCGACCAACCGCGACCTGGCCGAGCTGGTCCGCGAGGGGAAGTTCCGGGAGGACCTCTACTACCGGCTGGCGGTCATCCCGATCCGCCTCCCGAGCCTCCGGGAGCGGGCCGAGGACATCCTGCTCCTGGCCGAGCACTTCCTCCGCCGCACCGCGGCCGAGGCCGGCAAGCGGATCGAGGGGTTCGCCGAGGCTGCCCGGGCCTGGCTCCTCGAGCACCGCTGGCCCGGCAACGTCCGCGAGCTGGAGAACACGATCGAGCGGGCCGTGACCCTGGCGAAGGGACCGCTGATCACGCTGGAGGAGATCCGCCCACTCCAGACTCCGGACCTCGGCGGAAGCGGCGCCCGCCCCACCCTCGCGGAGCTCGAGGCCCGCTACATCCGGCAGGTCCTGGACGAGGTTGGCGGGGACAAGCAGGCCGCGGCCCGCATCCTGGGGATCAGCCTCCGGACCCTCCAGCGCCGGGTCAAAGACCTCTCCTAGGAGGCCGTCCGAGTAATGTGTACGCTCGCGCACCCTCGACCCTCGGCTCGCGGATTGGACGGTCCGCTCCGAGCGCGGGCTTTGCCCGCGCAACCTTGGGTAATAATATACTTGACACACCTTATCCCCGGTGCTATCCTTGAGCCATGGAGAGAAGAGACGGGACCCGAAGAAGCCGGAAAAGCACCGGATTCATGCCTACTTACACCACTACCACCCATAGGGAGGCTCCCATGGACACCCCCAAGACCTTGGTGGAGGCCGTCCGCTACTTCGCGGACCCTGACCGTTGTCTGGCCTTCGTCGCCGGGCTCCGCTGGCCCCGTGGCCCGATCTGCCCGCGCTGTACTTCTCCCGCCCTGTCCTTCCTGCGGACCCGGCGGATTTGGAAGTGCCTGGATTGCCAGAAGCAGTTCTCGGTGAAGGTCGGGACGATCTTCGAGGACTCGCCCATCGGGCTGGACAAATGGCTCCCGGCCCTCTGGATGCTGGTCAACGCCAAGAACGGGGTCAGCTCCTACGAGATCGGCCGCGCCCTGGGCGTCACTCAGAAAACTGCCTGGTTCATGGCCCACCGCATCCGGCTGGCGATGCAGACCCACACCTTCGACAAGCTCGGGGGCGAGGTCGAAGTGGACGAGACCTTCATCGGCGGCAAAGCGCGGTTCATGCACAAGGCCAAACGCCAGCAGAAGATCACCGCCCGTGGTCCCCTGGGCAAGAGCGCCGTGGTGGGGCTCTTGGAGCGGCATGGTCCCGACGGGCATAGCCGGGTCCGCGTCAAGCCGGTCCCCAACGTCCGCCGCACAACCCTGAGTCCCGAGGTCCGCCAGCACGTCGAGCCCGGCGCGGCCGTCTTCACCGACGCCCTGAGTTCCTACGACGACCTGGGGGCCTCCTACGTCCACCAGGTGATCGACCACGCCGAGGCTTACGCCAAGGGCCGGGTCCACACCAACGGGCTCGAAAACTTCTGGAGCCTCCTGAAGCGGGCGATTAAGGGCACCTACGTCAGCGTCGAGCCGTTCCATCTGTTCCGCTACCTGGACGAGCAGTCCTACCGCTTCAACACCCGCAAGGTGACCGATGGGCTGCGGTTCGTTCGCACCTTGGGAACCGTGGTGGGGAAGCGGGTGACTTACGAGCGGCTGATCGGGGCCGAGGCGACGACGTGAGGGCCGCCAGCGGCGCGGCCCAGCAAAGAGGCGCTGAGAATGAATCATCATGGGACCAAGCCTCCACGCCGTCTTTTACTCGCACTTCCTCCCCTTTTACCAGATTGCGGAAGAAATCGCCGCGCTTTGGAATCTCGGCTTCCTTCAGCACGTTCTGCTTTTTGTCCATAGGCTGAGTCTCCTTCATGGCGCATCTTCTCCGAGACAGGTTCACGGCTTGCCAGCTCAGGATGGAACTGAGTCGCGAACATCTTGACAGCCTCCAAACAGAGATCGGAGCCATCAACGCCGCGTTCAAGAAAGACGAGCTGTTTGATATCGTTCAGGACAACGATCCGGATTCTGGCTATAGCATCTTCCGCCTCCGCCAGCTTAAGCCGATACCCACCGCACGACTGGGAGTTCTCGTCGGTGATGTTGTCCACCAAGCCCGATCGGCGTTTGACAACCTCATTGAGGCCCTTAATATCCGCGAGGTTGGTCACGCGACACCCAATACCGAGTTTCCTATTTACGAGAACGAGAATGTCTTTCTTCGCGGACGCACGGAGAGGGGAAAGCGTCGAATCCGTCCGGCCTCTGACAAGATGGGTCGTATAAGCGCAGAGGCTGTCGAGATCATCAAGGAGTTGCAGCCGTACCATCGAGGGGACGACTACACCTCGCATCCTCTGTGGATTCTTCACCATCTGTGGATCATGGACAAGCATCGTAATCCCTCGGTCGTCGCATCGATTGGGCAGAACACGGGCAATATCAAGCCTCGTATTCGCTCGGCGGACGGAAGGCCAGCCACAGTCAGCATTCACGAAATCATCGCGCCCGAGTTCTTCCCGTTTGAAGACGGCGCAGAAATATGTCGCATCCGATGGAATCGAACACCGAATCTGGAAATGGAAGTGCATCAGGAGATGACCCTTTACATAGCCCTCCGCCACGACCAACCGGGGGGCAGACACCCACTCGAACCCATGCTGCGGGAATGCGTTGCCTACGCTGCTGGGGCGCTTGCCCGCTTTGAGCCGTTCTTCATGTAGTTCGCCCCTCTGTCGCGGACTTATGGGAAAGGAGGAAACATCGATGCAACAAACACGACGCGAGCCCACTCCCTTTGAACGCTTCACCGACTTCACCCGGCGGATCATCGCGGTCCCCAAGGCCGAGGTGGAGAAGCAGAAGCGGAGCTATCGGAAGCGGCGCCAGAGCAAGAAACAGCGCCGATCAAGCTAATCACCCGTGAGTCATCCATTAGACGGTGCCCGGTCTCAGACCGAACGGGCCATAGAGCAGATCGGTTACCTCCACAATGAAGTCCTCGCTTTCTTCAGCCTCCACCCCTATCGATTCGTCGCTGAGCCACACCCGGACGCTCCCGCTCCGCAGCATGAAGTTTCATTTCCCCAGGATTAAGCGATTTGGCGAGCGGGCGGTGATCCCGTTTGAGAACGGCGCAGAGCTGTTCCGGGTCAAATCCACGGCGACCGATCAAGACGTGAAGATGCAACAGGAGATTTCCTTCGATATAGCGTTCGAAGAACCTGGGATCATCCAAGCGCAGCCGGTGATTCCAGCGCTCGATGAGCTGGCGACCTTCATGGCGCGCACGCTCGATGCCTTCTTGCCCTTTTTTCCCGATACGGAATAGCCGTCCATGCGGGTTAGGTCTACTGGCGGACACTACCCCTCCCAATGCTTAGGTGAGTCAACTATATTATTGCCCAACCTTGGGGGGGAGGTTCGGAAGGGGGGCAGCGCCCCCCTCCGAGGGACATCGCACAGGAGACGAGGTCATGAAAACGGTCGCGCAGCTCTTGCGGGCAAAGGGGCACGAGGTCCTGTCCGTCTCCCCGGAGACCACCGTCTTCGCGGCCCTGGAGCTGATGGCCGAGAAGGACGTCGGGGCCCTGATCGTCCTCGAAGGGGGCAGGGTGGTGGGCATCTTCTCGGAGCGGGACTACGCCCGGAAGGTCGTCCTCAGAGGGAAATCCTCCAGGGAGATCCCCGTCCGGGAGATCATGAGCTCCAGGGTGCTCTACGTCCGTCCGGAACAGACGATCGAAGAGTGCATGGCGTTGATGACGAACAAGCGCGTCCGACACCTGCCCGTGCTGGAGGAGGAGGAGAGGCTCGTCGGCGTGATCTCGATCGGGGACGTCGTCAAGGCGATCATCTCCGAGCAGGAGTTCGTGATCGAGCAGCTCCAGAACTACATCACCGGGGAGCGGTAGTCCCGCCCCGCGGAAGGCGGCAACCCATCAACTCACCACAGATGGGATGCTTCCGGCCCGAGGCATTTGACTGGATATTAGCGGAAAGATGATTTATATTGAGTGCTTGCGGATATTTCAGAAGGAGAGGAATCGATGGAACGACAAAAGCTTCTTGACCGCATCTCCATCGATCCGAATGTGTGCTTCGGGAAACCGTGTATTCGAGGGACTCGGATCTGGGTCTCCCTCATCTTAGATAACCTCGCGGCGGGTGCCAGCGAAACCGAACTCCTCGAGGAGTATCCCCAACTGACGCCGGACGATATCAGGGCCGCCCTCACGTATGGAGCAGAAATGGCCCGGGAGCGCTTCGTGGAAATCCCGCTCGAGAAGCGAGGATGAGGCTCAAACTGGATGAGAACCTCGGTCAGGCGATTGCAGAGATCTTTCGCGAGGCCGGGCATGATGTCGCCACGGTCCAGCAGCAGGGGCTGGGAGGGATCCAAGATGAGGCACTGTACAACCGATGCCGGCAGGAAGGAATGTGCCTTGTCACTCTCGACCTTGATTTCAGCAACGTCCTCCGTTTTCCACCCTAACCTACGGCCGGCCTCGCGGTGCTGAGGCCGGGAGGACGCCCGACTCTCGCCGGGCTGAACGCGCTTGCCCATCGGCTGGTCCAGGCTCTTTCTATCGAGCCCATCGCCAGCCGCCTCTGGGTCGTCGAGCCGGAGCGGATTCGGATCCACGAATCCTCCGGCGAAAAAGAGTGATGCGCCCCCTCGTTATCCTCCCGCGAAAAGCCGCTGGCCCCGAAGGATGCGATGCCCGCTGAGCATAGCCCCGGCGGGAGGCTTGACGCTGCGCCAGAAATCGTGCTTTATTCCGATAGGCTCGTGGCGGGGTTGGTACAGAAGCAAGAAGCGAGGAGGGATTATGGCAGTCCACCGAAAGCATCCCGGTAGCGTGCCACATGACGAGCTTGATCCTGGCTGCGAGCGATGTCAAGAGATGGTCCTCGGAGAGCTGGACGATGACCACCTGCTTAGCTTGGTAGGAATGACTCGTCAGCAGTTAGAGGATCACGGCTGGGCGGTAGCGGCCACTGGGTACGGCTGGCTACAAAACCGCTCCAAACACATCATGGACCTTGGCCCCGAGTAGCAGCCGCCTGATGTGCGAAGCCGTCCTCAAGCGGTGACGGGCCAAGAAGTCTCCTTGTGGAAGGAATGGGGTAAACGCCAGACGGACGCTCCATGGATGTGGGTGTGCTAAGTTTGAGGAAAAGCGCATGAGGATCACGCGGAATCACCCGGGCGAAACCCATTTCGCGGCGTGGAGCCGCCGCGATCTCCTCCGCATGGCCGGAGCGGCCGGCATGGCCGTGACGGGGCTCTGGCTCGCCGCGCCGGCTGTGCCGGCGGCGGGCCGACCGCGCCTGAAGATCGGGATCATCGGGGCGGGCCGGATCGGCGGCACGCTCGGCGAGGCATGGGCGAAGGCCGGGCACGAGGTCTTCCTGTCGTCGCGCCACCCCGAGAGCCTGAAGGAGCTGGCCGACCGCCTCGGGCCGTCGGCCCGCGCGGGGACGCCGCGGGAGGCGGCCGCCTTCGGTGAGGTGATCCTGATCGCCGTCCCCTACGGCGCGCTCCCGCAGGTCGGCCGGGATCTCGCGGCCGAGATGCGGGGGAAGGTCGTGCTCGACTGCGCCAACCCGTTCCCGCATCGGGACGGCCCGGTGGCGGAGGAGGCGCGGCGAAAGGGGACCGGGGTCGCCTCCCCGGAGCACCTCCCCGGCGTGCGCCTCGTCCGCGCTTTCAACACGATCCCCTACGGGGTCCTCCGCAGCCAGGCCCACCGCGCGGGGGAGCGGGTCGCGGTGCCGCTGGCGGGGGATGACCGGGAGGCCCTGGAGATCGCGGCGCGTCTGGTGGAGGACGCCGGCTTCGAGCCGGTCGTGGTCGGGTCGCTGGCGCGCGCCAGGGAGTTCGACGTCGGCACGCCCGCCTTCGGGAGGGGGCTCACGGCTCGGGAGCTGCGGCAGAGCCTGGGGATCGGCGGGGCGCCGGGGCGCGCCCGGTGAGGGGGCTCGCCGGGCGGTGGCTCCGGCGGGCGGTCGACGTCCGGGAGGGCGAGACGGCCGCCCTCGTCTGGTCGGCGGCGTACTTCTTCTTCGTCCTCTCCGCGTACTACGTCCTCCGCCCCATCCGCGACGAGATGGGGGTCGCCGGCGGGGTGGAGCGGCTGGCGTGGCTCTTCACCGGGACCCTGGTCGGGATGCTCCTGCTGCACCCCCTCTACGCGCGGCTGGTGGCGCGGCTGCCCCGGCGGCGGTTCGTGCCCCTCACCTACCGGTTCTTCATCCTGAACCTCGTCGTCTTCTTCCTTCTCTTCCACGCGGCGGACGCGGCCCAGGGGATCTGGATCGGCCGGGTGTTCTACATCTGGACCAGCGTGTTCAACCTCTTCGTCGTCTCCGTCTTCTGGTCCTTCATGACGGACATCTACCGGCCGTCGCAGAGCCGGCGGCTCTTCGGGATGGTCGCGGTGGGCGGCACGGTGGGCGCGATCCTGGGCTCGACCATCACGACCGTCCTCGTGGGGCTCCTGGGCCAGGTCAACCTGCTGCTCGTCTCCGCCCTGCTCTTGGAGACGGCCGGCCGTGCCTCGGGCGTCCTGGAGCGGCACGAGCCACCCCTGGTGCAGGCGGCGTTCGAGGAGGAGGCCGCCGAGGCCGGCGCGGGGCGCCACGATGCCGGGGAGGCAGGCCGGGGCGCCGCCGGGTCGCGCCCCGAGGTCATCGGCGGGGGCGTGCTCGAGGGGATCCGCCGCGTGCTCGCCTCGCCGTACCTCCTGGGGATCGCGGCCCTCATGCTGCTCTTCACCGTCGCCTCGACCTTCCTCTACTTCCAGCAGGCCGCCATCGTGGCAGAGGCGTTCGGAGACGACCGCGTCGGCCGGACCCGGCTCTTCGCCGGCGTCGATCTCGCCGTCAACGTCCTCACCCTGGTCACGCAGGTCCTGCTCACGGGACGGATCCTCCGCTGGGTCGGGGTCGGCGCGGCCCTCGCGTTCCTCCCCCTCCTGAGCGCGGTCGGCTTCGGCGTCCTGGGCTCGGCGCCAGCCCTGGCGGTCGTCGTCGCGTTCCAGGTCCTGCGGCGGGCGGGGAACTTCGCGATCCAGCGCCCGGCGCGGGAGGTCCTCTACACCGTGCTGCCGCGGACCGACAAGTACAAGGCCAAGAACTTCAACGACACCTTCGTCTACCGGACCGGCGACCAGGTCGGCGCGTGGTCGTACACCTTCCTGGCCTCGACGCTGGGGATCGGCCTGTCCGGCCTCGCCGTCGTGATGGTCCCGCTCTCGGCGGTCTGGCTGGTCCTCGCCCTCTGGCTCGGGCGGCGGTATCGGGCCCTCCAGGCTGGCCCCGCGCCGGCGCCCGCGGGCGCCCCGGCCCGGGCGGGCGCGGCTGAAGTGGGACCTGGCTAGCGCAACGAAAAGTCCTTGACTAGTCCCTACATCGTACTTACGATGTCAATGTGCCTGACCTTCGGTTCGAGTGGGGCGCCCGGAAGGAGGCCCAGAACCGGCGGAAGCACCGGGTGTCGTTTGCTGAGGCTGAGACAGTCTTCGCGGACGAACACGCGCTGTTGATCAATGACCCGGATCACTCGGTTGAAGTTGAAGAAGACCGCTTTTTACTTCTTGGTTTGAGTGCGCGGCTGCGGATCCTGGTGGTGGCCCATACGTACCGCGAGGCCGAAGCCGCGATTCGCATCATTTCAGCCCGGAAGGCGACCCGCAGGGAACGGAACATCTACAATCGGAGGTGGCGACCATGAGAAAAGAATACGACTTCTCGAAGGCCCGACGGAACCCATATGCCAGCCGCCTCAAGCGGCAGGTCACGATCCGGCTCGATGAGCAGACGATCGGGTACTTCAAAACCATCTCCAAGGAGTGTGGGATCCCCTATCAGACCCTGATCAATCTGTATCTTCGCGACTGTGCTGCAAGCGGGAAGCGCCTGACGCTCACGTGGAAGTCCGTCGCATAACTGTTGGCCTAACTGCCAGCTAGAGCCGGCGGATCGGATGTTCAACCCGTGTGCAGGCTTGCCACCGAGCCGTGATGGGCTGCAGCCCGCCGCTGTATAATACGGCTGGGCGCCCCGCGGTTCCAGCGGCGACGCGCCGTAAATCCAAGGCGCTAGGGGATGATAGCCAACCTTTTCGGTCCGGTGATAGAGTGCGGCAAGTCGCAAGGGCTGTGGTGTTAGACCGTTCCGCCTCCAATCCGCGTTCGATGGCTGTCCAAGCTTCTCGAGTTAAGGTCGGCCCGGATAGAGCCGCCTACGCCGCCCACCGCGGGTGCGTGATGGATTCAGGGCGCCACGCACGATGAGGATATTCAAGTCACTCTTTCGGGCACTCCGTGGTCGAACCGGTCTCAAGGAAACCAGGGAGCCCACAGCCGGAGAACAGTGGCGTGAAGCATTCGCGGTTGCCTTCAGCGTCCTCGTGCTTGAAAAAACACCGATCTCTAGCCTCGTCGAGGCGTTACCGCCGGAGACTCGCGACGAGGTCATGTCAACAGGCTTTGATGAGGTTGAGGCTCGGATCTTCGACCTCTGGCTCGTCTCACACGCTCTTCGCCGGTCCGTCAAGCACATCACCCAGCCTGACCTGCTCTCGATTCTCGATGCAGGCCACCTTGAGGTTTATAGACAGCTGCTCGGCGGCGGGATGGCCGAAGATCAGATCATGACGTTGCAGCGCTGCTTGGCGCAGCGCTACGCGGAATACGACGACGCGTATGGTCGGTTCTGGGCTGGAGAGGAAAATTGGATGTTGCCCTTGGCCCGCATCGTGACGTCATATGTGTTTCGGCGCGAGAGCAGCAACGCGCGGGTTGCCGCGACGTTGGCGCTCGCGGTCGTGAATCCGACAGTGATCTCCATCGGCAAGACGTTTGGTGAGTTCAGGCCACCGACAAGTAATGCACGACCCTAATTTCATCGGTGACACGTCAGCGATATCGAACTGCGCGATGGGGCGGACGGCCGGCTCGGATGCGCTCGCCGCGGCCTCTCACCGCGAGCGTTGGGCAACAGAGTACGGGGTTGGTGTGAGTGATCTGGAGAGGGAACGCCGTGAGGACGTCACGATCAGCGTCGAAAGGATGATGCGCTTCTGCTATCTGGCACAGATGCAGTTCGATTGCGCCGCCTGTGACACGAAAGCCTTGCCACTCCATCTGACCCGATTTGGCACGCTCGTACTTGAGACGGCCAGCTTCCTGTATTCGCTCTTCGAAGACAGACCGGACTCGATCAACCTACTGAAGGTGTGGAGGGGCTTTGACCATCCATTCGGCAAGAGCTGCGGAACTGCGTGACCAGGCTGAGTCCCTTCAAGGAAGAGTTGAAGCTTGTGCGAAATCGTGTCGGCTTCCATGGAAGCCTTAACCGCACCCATGAGCGGGCTGGACTCGGTGTCTTTGATGTGGATAGCTCACGCGGGCGGGACTTTGTGCGCCTTGTCAGGGATATGCAGCAGCTGTTTCTTCGCATGATCGCCTGGTACATGGAAGGGATGGACAGCTCCGCGCGCCCTGCTGAGATGTGGAAGGAGTTCGTCAACGAGCTGCAGGGTCGCTCCCGAGTTCAGGGGCCAGCATGACCATACTCATTGGCGCATCGCCGCCCAACCTCACGCTTGAGCGGACGGCCGGCTCGCGTTCGCTCCCCACCGCTGCTCACCGTGGACGTCGGTCATTAGATTGCACGGCGGCAGAAACATGGGTGGGCGGCGGTCGGGAGGGAGGTCGTGCGAAATGAACGGTGACGGCGGCGGGCGGGCGCTCTCGCGGCGGGCGTGGCTGAGATTGATGGCCGCGGGGGCGGCGGCGGGCCTCGTAGGGACCCGGCGGGGCCGCGCCCGGGCGGCGCCCGCGCTGCTCCGGCGTCCCATCCCCTCCACCTCCACTTGGCACATTAGCGAGACCATCCCCGCCGTCGGCCTCGGGACCTGGCGCACCTTCGACGTCGGCGCCTCGGCGGCGGAGCGCGAGCCGCTCCGGGAGGTCCTGCGCCGCTTCGTCGCCCTGGGTGGCAGCGTCATCGACTCCTCGCCGATGTACGGGGCGGCCGAGACGGTGGTCGGCGACCTGGCCGCTGAGCTGCGGGTCCATGACGCGCTCTTCCTCGCCACCAAGGTCTGGACGAGCGGGCGCGAGGCCGGGGTGGCCCAGATGGAGCGCTCGCTCCAGCGCCTCCGGACCCGGCGCCTCGACCTGATCCAGGTCCACAACCTGGTGGACTGGCAGACCCACCTCCGCACCCTCCGGGAGTGGAAGCAGGCCGGCCGGCTCCGCTACCTCGGCGTCACCCACTACACGGCGAGCGCCTACGGCGAGCTGGAGCGGGTGATGCGGAGCGAGCCGCTCGACTTCGTGCAGCTCAACTACTCGCTCGGCGAGCGCGAGGCCGAGCGCCGCCTCCTCCCCCTGGCCCGGGACCGCGGGATCGCCGTCCTGGTGAACCGCCCCTTCGCCGCGGGCGGCCTGTTCGGGCGGGTGCGCGGGCAGCCGCTGCCGCCCTGGGCCGCCGACTTCGACTGCGAGAGCTGGGCCCAGTTCTTCCTGAAGTGGGTCCTGGCCCACCCGGCCGTCACCTGCGTGATCCCCGCCACGAGCCGGCCCGAGCACCTGACCGACAACATGCGGGCGGGCCAGGGGGCGCTGCCGGACGCCGCCACCCGGGAGCGCATGGTCGCCTTCCTCGCCGCCCGCTGAGTCGGGGCTCCCCCGTTGCCTCCCCCGCTCGGGGCGTGCTACGCTCGGCTGGCCGGCGAGGACCCGACGCACCTTGGAGGGACCAACTCCGCTATCAGTTGCGTGGCGTTTGGGCTGCGGATGACGGATTACGAGGAAGTGTATCGGCAGTTCGATCCGCCGTTCGAGGGATTCGATAACTCGATGCTGGGCGCGGAGTTCGCCGACGAGCTGGCGACCACGAGTCGTTTATGGTTTGCGTGCGGGTACCGGCCCGGCATCGTGGCGTATTTGAATTTCTTCTTGCTGCGCGACTTCATCATCACGCACGACACGGCTTATCCACCCCGGTTCAAATCGTTGCGCTCGATGGCCGAGTCGTTCTACCAGACCGACCTGTTCATTCGGGACGTGACCGATTCCGGCGCGACACCAACGGGCGGGATCTCCAGCAAGGCCGTCCGCGCCGGTCTGCACTCGATCATGCGCCGCCACCAGCGCATCTCCATCCCCGTGTGGATGATGACCTACTTCGGGTTCAACCTGGTGGAGAACGTCGAAAAACAGTGCGCGCCGCTCACCGACGAGCAGAAACGTCTGCATCTGGCCTACATGACCAAGGCCTACCGGATCATGGGCATTCCGTTCTCAGAGCGCCGCGAGCTGATAGAGCGATTCAGCCGCAGGGTCGAAGAGGTCCAGGCGGGGCCATCCCCCGATCTGGAAAGGCACGCCGGCCACATCCTCCTCATCGGCGAGATGGTGGGGGTCTCATCCCGGTACGACTCGATCGCGGGAATGCTGCCGGAGAAGACGCGCGCGGTCTTTGAGGGCATCTACGGGCGCGTTCGTCCCAACGCCTTGGTCCGGCAAGGCGCGCGCGTGCTCGGCCGCGTTTTGATGAAGCAAGCGATCGGCCAACCCCGCCCCGCTGTCCCCGTCACCGACTGACCCACTCCCCCCCGCCCGTGCGACGACCGCCCCGGCGTCAGGGCTGTCGCGGGCGCGACAGATTTACGCGCCGCCCGCGGCCGCCCCGGCCGGCCGACGCTGAAAAATCTTGAAATCACGGCGGGTTCCAGGCGTGCCCCTCCTGGCACACTCCTTGCTCCCCCTTTTCGGGTAGCCATGGATCCGCCTCGCGCTTTGCCCACCATTGTCGTCGCCGACGACGATCCGGAGATGCGCGCCGTCCTCAGGGACTTCCTCTCCCGGACCGGCTACGGGGTGGTGGAGGCGAGCGGCGGAGGCGAGCTTCTGGACCTGCTCGCGCGGGTCACGGCGTCGGCGATCATCCTGGACAAGGAGATGCCCGAGCGGAGCGGGCTGGATCTCCTCCCCCCGCTCAGGAGCCGTCACCCGGAGATCCCTGTCATCGTCATCACGGCCTTCGGCGGCCCCTCGACCCGCCAGGCGGCCGAACGCCTCGGGGCGGTGGGCTACATCGAGAAGCCCTTCAGGCTCTCCGATCTCCTCGCGGTGATCCGTCGCGCGGTCCGACAGGAGGTGTCTTCATGATGGAGATCTGGAACGAGTCCCACCTCGCGGACCTCCTCCGCGAGCGGCTGGAGGACGCCCGGCTCGTCGTCGTCTCCAATCGCGAGCCCTACGTCCACAGCCTCGAGGGGGGCCAGGTCCGCTGCCTCCGCCCGGCCAGCGGGCTCGTGACGGCCCTCGACCCGGTCCTCCAGGCCGTGGGCGGCCTCTGGGTCGCCCACGGGGGCGGGGCGGCCGATCGCAAGGTGGTGGACGCCGAGGGGAAGCTCGCCGTCCCCCCCGAGGCCCCCCGCTACACCCTGAAGCGCGTCTGGCTGACCGAGGAGGAGGAGGCGGGGTACTACGACGGCCTCGCCAACGAGGCCCTCTGGCCGCTCTGCCACATCGCCTACGTCCGCCCGATCTTCCGGGAGGCGGACTGGCGGCACTACGCCCGGGTCAACCGCCTCTTCGCCCGGGCGGTCCTGGAGGAGCTGGACGGGGAGGCCTGCATCTGGGTCCAGGACTACCACCTCGCCCTCCTCCCCCGCCTCCTCAAGGAGGCCCGCCCCGAGGCCCGGATCGGCCACTTCTGGCACATCCCCTGGCCCGCCCACGAGGTCTTCCGCCTCGCCCCCTGGCGGCGGGAGCTCCTGGAGGGGCTCCTGGGGGCCGACGTCCTGGGCTTCCACATCCGCTGCCACTGCGACAACTTCCTCGACACGGTGGCCCGGGAGCTCGAGGCCAGGGTGGACCGCGAGACCTCCACGGTCGTCTACCGGGGCCACGCCACCCGGGTCCGGCCGTTCCCGATCGGCGTGGACTTCGAACGGATCACCCGCGAGGCCGAGGGGCCGGCGGTCCAGGAGGAGATGGAGCGCCTCAGGAACCGCTACGGCCTCCACCACGAACTGATCGGCCTCGGCCTCGACCGGATCGACTATACTAAGGGGATAGCGGAACGGCTGGCCGCCGTGGAGCGCTTCCTCCAGATGTTCCCCGAGTACCGAAAGCGCATCGTCTTCTGCCAGGCCGGGGTGCCGAGCCGGACCCGGATCGGCCGCTACCGAGCCCTGGGCGTGCGGATCGAGCGGATGGCCCGGGAGATCAACCGGCGCCACGGGACGCCGGAGTGGCAGCCCGTCTGCCTCATCCGGGAGCACCTCTCCCCCGTCCAGATCCTGGCCCTCTACCGGATGGCCCACTGCCTGGTGGTCAGCTCGCTCCACGACGGGATGAACCTGGTCGCCAAGGAGTACGTGGCCGCCCGCTCCGATCTCGGGGGCACGCTCCTCCTCTCCCGGTTCACCGGGGCGGCCCGGGAGCTCCAGGAGGCGCTCGAGATCAACCCCTACGACGCGGAGGGGATGGCCCGGCGCCTCCGCGACGCCCTGGAGATGCCGCCCGGGGAGCAGCGGCTCCGGATGGAGCGGCTCCGGCTCACCGTCCGCGAGCAGAGCATCTACCGCTGGGCCGGGACGATGCTGGGCGCCCTGCTCCGGCTCCCGCGGAAGGAGCTGGTCGGCTGAGGCCGGCCCGGGCGCCGGTCTCGCGTCGGGGTCGTCGCACATGGTCCGGGACGCCCTCAGGACGGCGCTCGCCGGGGCGGCGCGGGGAGGCGCGGGGCTCCTGCTCCTCTCCGATTACGACGGGACCCTCACCCCCATCGTGCGGCGCCCGGAGGCCGCGGGCCTGGACGACGATACGCGCGGACTCCTCGCGGCCCTCGCCCGGGCCCCCCGGGTCGCCGCGGGGGTGATCTCGGGCCGGGCCCTCGAGGACCTGCGCGGGCGCGTCCGGGTGCCGGGGGTCGTCTACGCGGGGGCGCACGGCCTGGAGGTGGAGGGGGCCGGGCTCGCCTTCCATCACCCGGAGGCGACGCGCCTGGCGACGGGGCTCGCCGCCCTGGCCGAGGCCCTGGCGAGGCGTCTTGCGTCGCTGCGGGGGGTCTGGGTCGAGCCCAAGGGCCTGACGGTCGCCCTCCACTACCGCGAGGCCCCGGCCGGCGCGGCCCCGGCCCTGCGCCGGATCGCCCGGGCAGCGGTGGAGGCCTCGGGGCTCCCGGTCGAGCTGCTGCCGGGGAAACGGGTGATCGAGATCCGGCCGGCCGTGGGGTGGACCAAGGGCGACTGCGCCCTCTGGCTCCGGGACGCCCTCGCCCCGCGGGTGGTCGGCCGCTGGGTGGCCACGCTGTACCTGGGCGACGACACGACGGACGAGCAGGTCTTCACGGCCCTCAAGGGCCAGGGGCTGACCGTGCGGGTCGGCCGCGGGCGGACGGCGGCGGACTTCCGGCTCAAGGACGCCCGGGAGGTCCGCCGGCTCCTGGCCCGGCTCCTCGCCTGGTTCGGCGAGGACACGACGATGCAAACGAACGGCGCGACAGCGCCGGCGGGACCGCGACGACGGTGACCGAAAGGAGATCGGGATGAGCGACTTTCACCAGCAAGGCGTGATCACGACCCTGCACCGGCTGGGGAAGGCCAACCTCGAACGGCTGGAGGCCGAGCTGGAGAAGTGGGCCGCCATGCGCCCCATCGCCCTGGTCCTCCCGTGCCTCTACTCGGAGCTGGACGGCCCGGCCATGCCGCGGATCATCGAGGAGCTGAAGCTGGTCCGCTACATCCGGGAGGTCGTGGTGGCCCTGGGCCGCGCCAAGGACGAGGACTTCGACCGGGCGCGGCGCTTCTTCGGCGTCCTGCCGCAGAAGACGACCCTGATCTGGATCGACGGCTCCCGCATGCAGAGCCTCCTCCGCGAGATGGAGGAGAAGGGGTTGACCATCGGGCCCGACGGCAAGGGGCGCTCGGCGTGGCTGGCCTACGGCTACGTCCTGGCCCGGGGCGAGTGCGACGTCATCGCGCTGCACGACTGCGACATCGTCACCTACACCCGGGAGATCCCGGCCCGGCTGGTCTACCCCGTGGCCAACCCCCGGCTGACCTTCGAGTTCTGCAAGGGCTACTACAGCCGGGTCACCGACCGGCTCCATGGCCGGGCGACCCGCCTGCTGGTGACCCCGCTGATCCGGGCGCTCCAGCGGATGGTCGGCCACCACCCCTTCCTGGCCTTCATGGACAGCTTCCGCTACCCGCTGGCGGGGGAGTTCGCCATGATCGCCGACCTGGCGCGGATCAACCGGATCCCCGGGGACTGGGGGCTCGAGGTCGGGGTCCTCGCCGAGATCTACCGCAACTGCGCGGTGGGCCGGGTCTGCCAGTCCGACCTCTCGGACGCCTACGAGCACAAGCACCAGGCCCTGTCCCCGGACGACCCCAAGAAGGGGCTCATGCGGATGGCCGTGGACATCACCAAGTCCATCCTCAGGACCCTGGCCGAGGAGGGGGTGCCGATCTCCGAGGCGCTGCTGGCGAGCCTCCCGGTCACCTATCTCCGGACGGCCAAGGAGATGATGGGCCGCTACTACAACGACGCCCTCATCAACAGCCTGGGCTTCGACGAGCACGAGGAGGGCTCGGCGGTGGAGGCCTTCGCCCGGGCGGTGCGGATCGCCTCCGAGGAGTACCTGGCCGATCCGGTCGGGCTCCCCCTGATCCCCAACTGGAACCGGGTCCTGGCCGCCATCCCGGACTGCTTCGACCGGATCGTGGCCGCCGTGGACAAGGACAACGCGTGAAGGGGAGCCCGGGCGCCGAGGCGCCCGCCCCCTGGCGCGCGAGATGAGGGCAAGCGATGCGATTCGATGACGATCGGTGGCCAGCGGGACCCTGGCGCGGCCGGGGCGGCGAGTGGGGGGAGCTCCGCTCCCGGCTCCCGCACTGGTCCCGGCACCACCTCCTCGCGGTGCTCACCGTCGTGCTGGCCATCTGGCTGGGGTCGGGGTTCTACATCGTCGGCCCCGGCGAGCAGGGCGTGGTCCGGCAGTTCGGGAGGGTGGTGAAGAAGACGAGCGCTGGGCTGAACTACCGGATCCCCTGGCCGATCCAGCAGGTGGACGTCGTCAATGTGGAGCAGATCCAGCGGCTCGAGGTCGGCTTCCGGAGCGACCCCCGGCGGCCGGGGAGCCTGATCCAGGTCCCCCGGGAGTCGCTGATGCTCACCGGGGACGAGAACATCGTCGATGCCCAGATCATCGTCCAGTTCCGGATCAAGGACCCGATCCAGTACCTCTTCCGGATCCAGGATCCCATCGGCACCATCCGGGCCGCGACGGAGGTCGCGCTCCGGAGCCGGGTCGGCAACACGACCATCGACGAGGTGCTCACCGTGGGGCGCGTCAGGGTCCAGGACGAGACCCGGGAGTTCCTCCAGCAGCTGATGGACACCTACGAGGCCGGGCTCCTCATCACCGAGGTGAAGCTCCAGACGGTGGACGCCCCCGACCAGGTCAAGGACGCCTTCCACGACGTGGTCCGGGCCCGGGAGGACCGGGAGCGGCTGATCAACCAGGCCCTGGGGTACCGGGAGGACATCATCCCCAAGGCCCGGGGCCAGGCCCAGGAGATCATCCGGGCGGCCGAGGCGTTCAAGGAGGAGCGGATCCTGAGGGCCCGGGGCGACGCGGCCCGGTTCGAGGCGGTCCTCGCCGAGTACCGGAAGGCCCCGCGGGTCACGCGGGAGCGGCTCCACCTGGAGACCCTCGAGCGGGTCCTCCCCTCCGTGCACAAGGTCGTCCTCGACGGCAAGGGCGGCAACGTCGTCCCGTTCCTGCCGCTGAAGGACATCACCATCCTCCAGCAGCCCCCGGCGAAGCCGGACCAGGAGGGGAGGGCCCGGCAATGACGCGGACGATCTTCTCCGGCTTCGGTCTGCTGGTCCTCGGCCTGGCCGTCCTCATCCTGGGCAGCCAGACCCTCTTCACGGTCGGCGAGTGGGAGCAGGCCCTCATCCTCCAGCTCGGGGAGTTCAAGCGGGCGATCCGGGAGCCGGGGCTCCGCTGGAAGGTCCCGTTCCTTCAGCAGGTCGTCAAGCTCGAGCGGCGGATCCTCTCCAGCGACGCCGACCCCGCCGAGTACCTCACCCTGGACAAGAAGCGGGTCCTGGTGAACCACGTCACCCGCTGGCGGATCGTGGACCCGCTCCAGTTCTTCATCACCGTCCGGGACGAGGCCGGGGCGCGGGCCCGGCTCGACGACCTGGTCTTCTCCGAGCTGCGGCGGGAGATCGCCTCGCGGGAGTTCGCCGAGCTCATCGCCGCGGAGCGGGAGCCGGCCATGGAGGCGGTAGCCGCCCGGACCGCCGAGAAGGCGCGGCAATTCGGGATCCAGGTGGTGGACGTCCGGGTCAAGCGGGCCGACCTCCCCACCGAGGTCCAGGCCAGCGTCTTCGCCCGGATGGTGGCTGAGCGCGAGCGGATCGCCAAGCGCTACCGCTCCGAGGGGGCCGAGGAATCCGCCAAGATCCGGGCGGAGACCGACAAGGAGCGCACGATCATCCTGGCCAGGGCCTACGAGGAGAGCCAGCGGCGCCGGGGGGAGGGGGAGGCGCAGGCGACGCGGATCTACGGCGCGGCGTACGGGCGGGACCCCGAGTTCTACGGCTTCGTCCGGAGCCTCGAGGCCTACGAGAAGTTCCTCGACGACAGGAGCACGGTCCTCCTCTCCGCCGACTCCCCCCTGCTCCGGTACCTGCCGACCTCCCGGGTGCCGGACTAGGGGCTCGGCGGGCCCGCGGGCGCATGGGTCCCCGGCTGGTGGTCTTCAGCGACCTCGACGGCTGCCTCCTGGACCGGGAGACCTACGACCACACGGCCGCGCGCCCCGCGCTGGAGCGGCTGGCGCGGGAGGGGATCCCCCTGGTCCTCTGCTCCTCGAAGACGCGGGCGGAGGTGGAGGCGCACCGGTCGCGCCTCGGCCTCTCCGAGCCGTTCATCGTCGAGAACGGCGGGGCGATCGTGATCCCCGAGGGCGACCTCCCGGTCCCTCAGGCCGTGACGCGCGCGGTCGGGCCGTACCGGATCGTGGAGCTCGGGGTCCCCTATGCCCGGCTCGCCGCGGCCCTCCGGGAGATCGCGGCGGCCACGGGCCTTCGCCTCCGCGGCTTCGCCGAGATGGAGCCGGCGGAGGTGGCGGCCCGCACCGGGCTCGATCTCGAGGCGGCCCGCCGGGCCAAGGCGCGGGAGTACGACGAGCCGTTCGTCGCCGAGCTGGACGCCACGGACGCCGAGCGGCTCGAGCGCGAGGCCCGCGCCCGGGGGCTCGCGCTCACGCAGGGGGGGCGGTTCCACCACCTCACCGGCGGCAACACCAAGGGGGTCGCGGTGGAGCTCCTGACCGACCTCTACCGCTCGCTCGCCCCCGCGGTCGCCACGGCGGCCCTCGGCGACGGGGCCAACGACCTCTCCATGCTCGAGGTCGTGGATCACCCCGTGGTGATCCCGCGGGAGGACGGGGACGTGGATCCGGCCTTCCGCGACCGCCCCTGGCCGCGGGCCCCGCGCCCCGGCCCCCGGGGGTGGAACGACGCCGTCCTCGGGCTCCTCGGCGACCGGGCGTGCACCGGGACACCATGGACCGGGCGCAGCTCCTGAACCCGGCCGTCCAGACCCAGCTCGAGGAGATCGGTCAGGCCGACCTCCTGGTGGGAATCCCGAGCTACAACAACGCCCGCACCATCGGCCACGTCGTCCGGGCCTCGGGGGTCGGGCTCGCCAAGTACTTCCCCCAGGTCCGGGCCGTGATCGTGAACTCCGACGGGGGCTCCACGGACGGGACCCCGGACGTGGTGGCCCGGGCTGCCCTGGACGACCTCCGCGCCGTCCTGGTCAACCACCCCGTCACGCAGGCCCACCGGATCGTCACCCCGTACCTCGGGATCCCGGGGAAGGGGAGCGCGCTGCGGACGATCTTCGGGATCGCCGAGGCCCTCGGGGTCAAGGCCTGCTGCGTGGTGGACTCCGACCTGCGCTCCATCACCCCGGAGTGGATCGAGCTGCTCCTCCGCCCGGTCTGGGAGGGGGAGGCGGACTACGTGACC
>Ga0137796_10000504_pt1 | contig 24140 bp, 21 predicted proteins | sample OV2TP3_FD_97704 | JGI IMG/M metagenome (GOLD analysis project Ga0137796, IMG submission 97704) | reverse complement strand
GGCGCAGGCCCGGGTGCAGGGATGGTTGCAGGGGCCCCGGGTGAATGAGGGGGAATACGTCAAAAAAGGGCAGGTCGTCACCCGCCTGGACAAGACCCAGTTGGGGGCGATGGCGGCGCAGGCGAAGGCCGATGCGGAGTTCTGGGAGGCGGAATACAAACGGATCGAGCGCCTCTTCCAGGCCAACGCCGTCTCGCAGTATGACCTCGACAGCGCCAGGAGGCAGTACGAAGTGGCGACGAACAAATACAGGGAGATGAGCGAAGTCTACAGTTATACGGACATCCTCGCCCCGATCTCGGGCCGGATCGCCAGGCGGTTTGTGGATCCTGGAAACCTGGTGCAGCCAGGGGTCAGCCTGTTCCGGGTCACCGACAACAGCAGGATGCGGGCGCAGGTCAAGGTGGCCGAGAAGGACATGCCAAAGATCAGGATCGGCACGGAGGCGGTCGTGAGGTTCCTGGCCCTGCCCAACCCCTATAATGAGTTCCACGCGGCGGTCTCCGCCGTCTTCCCGGAGATGGAGCCGGTCACCCAGACGACCACGGTGGAGATCCTGGTGGACAACCCGGAGGAGGTGATCAAGCCGGACATGTACGCCGTCGTGGATCTGATCCTCTCGCGCCGCGAGGGCGTTTTGAGCATCCCCCGGCGGGCGGTCGTCGATGTGGAGGGGAAGCCGACGGTCTTCACCACCGACGGCGTCGTGGCCTACGCCAGGCCGGTGACCCTCGGCGTGGAGAGCGGGGACCGGGTGGAGGCGCTGGAGGGCCTGAAGGAGGGGGAGATGATCATCTATCAGGGGAACAGGGGTCTCGTGGACGGCCAGCAGGTCAACATCGTCGCGATGTGACCGGATAGGGCTTCCTCATAGCACTTCTTCCCGGTCCCCTTCGGGTGGGCCGGGCGGAGAGGGATGAACTTATGATCAAGAAATTGCCCAGGTTCGCGGTCGAGCACCCGATGGTGATGATCCCCGTCTTCCTGGCCATCATCGGGGCGGGGATCTACGCTTACTTCCATCTCCCCATCGAGCTTCAGCCCTATTTAGAGAGCCCGGTGGTGGGGATCGTCATTACCTATCCCGGCGTCTCCGCCGAGGAGATGGAGACCTACTTCTCCCGGCCCATCGAGCAGAAGATGAGCGTCCTGGACGGGGTCTTATGGATCCGGTCCCACTCGCAGGAGGGGCGGGCCGAGATCGCGGTGGGGTTCGACTACGGGACGGACATGAACAAGAACAAGGTCTCCACCCAGACCCTTCTGTCCAACATGCTCAACGAACTCCCCTTGGACAAGGACAACACGACCAACCCCTGGGTGGTCCACATCGACGCCCAGAACGTCCCCGTCCTGGACCTGAACTGGAGCCGGGAGGGGTGGGACGAGGTGCGGTTCCGGGAGTTCGTCGAGAACAAGATGCGGGACGAGTTTGAGAAGCTGCCGGGGGTGCAGTCGGCCATCCCCTACGGGGGGAAGCGGCGCCTGGCCCTCATCGAGGTGGACCGGGACAGGCTGAACGCCTTCCACCTCGGCCTGATGGACATCAAGATGGCCGTCGAGCGGCAGAGCCTGAGCCGGTCCGGGGGGAAACTGGTCGGCAAGGAGAACGAATTCCTCGTCCGGGTGGATGAGCGGTATCGGAACCCGGCGGAGATGAACGCCATGCCGATCGGCAACTTCAAGGACCGGATCGTCTACCTCCGGGACGTGGCCACGGTGAAGGACACTTACGCCGAGGTGCGGAGCGCCTACCACTCCAACGCCCGGCGGGGGCTGCTGCTCACGATCGTCAAGGAGCCGCACGAGAGCGACGTCACGGTCATCAACGCGGCCCTCAAGCTCGCCGATCAGTTCGTGAGCGAATACCCGGGGCTGAACTACGAGGTGGCCTACAACCGGAAGGACTTCCTGGACCGCATCATCGCCAACGCCTGGAAGGAGATGTTCCTGGCCTTCGCGATCACGTCGGTGGTCGTGCTGGCCTTCCTGAACCAGATCACCCCCACCCTGATCGTCATGGTGACCCTGCCTGCCGCCGCCGCCGCCGGGTTCGTCTGGTGGAGGCCCTTCGGCTTCACCGTCAACACCCCCACGCTGATGGCCCTGACCTTCGTCATCGGCCGCCTGGTGGACGACTCGGTGGTCATGATGGACGTCATCAACCGCCACCTGAGGATGGGGAAGCCCCCCAAACAGGCGGCCATCGAGGGGGCGCAGGAGATCTCCGGGGCAGTGGTCGCGGTCGGCATGTCCTCCTGGATCGCGATGGGCCCCGCCCTCTTCTTAGGCGGGTCGATGGGGACGGGCTTCCGGGGGATGACCGCCCCGATGATCTTCGCCAACGCCTTCTCCACCTTCTTCACGCTGACCTTAGACCCCATGCTGCGGGCCTACCTGTTGAAGTCCGCCAGCGACGTCGGAAAATCCCGCATCGACCGGTTCCTCCGCTGGGTCTTCACCCCCTGGACGTGGCTTCTGGACCGGCTGGAGCACCTGTATCGGGAGGCGCTGCACTGGGGCCTCGACCACCGCATCGCCGTCGTGGCCGTGGCCGTCGCCACCGTCTACATCGGCCTCCAGCTCTACCCCTACCTGGGGTTCGAGGGGATGCCCCTCCAGGACACCGGGCAGGCGGTGGGGGAGGTGGAGGCCTGGCCGGGGACCTCCTTTGCGGAGACCGAGAAGATCGTCAGCCGGGTGGAGGGGCTCCTCCTGCGGCAGCCGGAGATCGTGTCCGTCTCCACGCAGATCGGGCAGGAGCCGGCGTTCGGGACGTTCTTCTCCGGCTACGGGGTGCGCACGGTGAACAAGGCGTTCTTCAAGCTCACCATGACCCCCACGGACGAGCGGACGGCGCAGTTCTACCACCGCTGGCTCGACCCGATCACGGGCGCGGTCAGGCGGCGGAGCGACCGGGACATCTGGCAGATCAACGACAGCGTCCAGCAGGAGGCGATGGCGACTATCCCCGGCATCCGCAGCGTCTGGCTGATGGAGATGGGGGCCACCCCCGTCAACACCGCCCGCGCCCCTGTGGAGGCGGTCGTCAAGGGGGACGATCTGGAGACCCTGTGGCGGCTCGGCCAGGAGGGGAAGCGGGTCGCGGAGCGGACGCCCGGCGTGGTGCAGCCCTTCACGAGCTGGAGCATGACACAGCCGCAGTACCGCATCCGGATCGACCGCGCCAGGGCGCAGGAGCTGGGGCTCGCCGTGCCCCAGGTGGCCATGCAGGCCTTCTACGCCACGCAGGGGGGGATGACCGCGGAGTTCTTCAAGCCGGAGGAGGGCGTGCGCCACAGCCGGTATGTCATCCGCTACAGGCCGGACCAGCGGCTGACCCCCGAGGACCTGGAGCAGGTGTCCATCACCGCCCCCACCGGCCAGCACGTCCCCCTGAAAGAGGTGGCGACCGTCGAGAAGGGGATGGGCACGGACACGATCTACAAGGAGGACCTCCAGTACGCCATCAGCATCCTGGGGCAGTACCGGAACGTGGGCCTGAAGGCGGCCACCGCCGGCCTCATCATGGGGGCCAAGACCTCTCTCAACCTCCCCAAGGGGTATACGGTGGGGCCGAAGGGCCTGATGATCGAGATGATGGATAACATCGACCGGCTGAACAAGGGCCTGGCCGTGGCCCTGGGCATCCTGTTCATCCTCCTGCTCCTCCAGACGCAGTCCATCCCGGCGACGCTGGCGATCCTGATGGACGCGCCCCTGGAGATGATGGGGGCGCTCTTCTTCCTCTACATCCGGGGGATGAACTGGTCCCCGCCGGTCCTGTGGGGGATCATGCTCGCGACGGTGATGGTCATGGCCACGGGCATCTTCCTGATCGACAAGACCGAGCAGTTGATCAAAGAGGAGAAGATGGACCGGAGGAAGGCCATCACCACCGCCGGGCCCATCCGCCTGCGGCCCGTCCTGATGACGACCCTCACGACGGCGTCCGCCTTCATCCCGCCCATGTTCGCCCCGCCCACCGGGATGGACCGGTTCCGGCCCATTGCCACGGCCATCATCGGGGCGCTCGTCAGCTCGACGCTCCTGAGCCTGGTGGCGGTGCCGGTGTTCTACTCCATCTTCGACGACTTCGCGAAGTTCCTCCGCAGGCTCTTCGCAGGGGAGGCCGAGGCGGAGGCGCGGGAGGAACCGGTGCCCCGGCGGGAGGCGGCGGCGTTGGCTGGGGGAGATGGGTCGGGCGGGTCCGGGGAGGCCTGAGCCGGGGCAGGGCCGGGGTCAAGACATCCATCAACCGAAAGAAAGGAGGGAGATGAGGTTTTCCAGAGGGCAAGGGGCGGGTGCAAGGGCGGTTGAACCCGATTTTCAGAGTTATCCCTCATCATAAGGAGGAAAAGCTATGTCTCAGCACAGAAACCTCCTGGTCTGCTCGATCCTCGCGGTCGCGATGCTCATCGTCTGCGCAGGGCTAACCGCGGCCCAGGAGAAGAAGGGGATGAAGATGGAGATGCCCAAGGACCGGGCTATGGTGATGTCCAAGTATAACTTCGAGGAGACCCTGAGCAACATCAAGCGGGCCATCGAGGGGAAGGAGATGATGGTCCTGTTCACCCCCGACCACCAGGAGATGCTCAAGATGGTCGGCGTCCAGGCCAAGCCCATGACGACGGTGGAGTTCTTCCACCCCCGCTACGGGAAGCTCATCTTCATGAACGACATGGCGGCGGCCATCGAAGTGCCCATCAGGATCATCGTGATGGATGGGGACATGGGGACGATGATCACCTACCGGAAGCCGTCTGAGATCTTCAAGAACTACAAGGGATTGGCCGACATGGGGAAGGCGTTAGACGGTGACCTGTCGGACATCGTAGGGTCTGTGGCCATGCCCATGCCAATGGAGGGGAAGAAGGGCAGGTGATGACCCCGATCGGGGGCCCTCCCAGGCATCATCTCCGTTCATCCTTCACCGCCGGGGATCGGGGAGACAAGGGAAAGGAAGGGACATGGCGTGATGCTCCTCCGATCCCCGGTGTTGTACCCTTTGAGGTGCATAGCAACGTTCAACAAAGGAGAAGACCATGCGGCATGACACGAAGCCCTGCCTGGTGGTTGGGCTCACAGTGACCCTCCTGTTGGCCGTCTTCATCCTGGCCTCGGCGCAGGAGAAGACGCAGAGCTACGCCATTGTGGAGAAGGTCTCCGACAACTCCTACACGGCCACTGTCTCGAAGATCGAGGTGGCGGTGAAGGGGGCCAACCTCGTCATCATCGGAGAGCCGAACTATCAGATGATGCAGCGGATGGTCGGCAAGCAGCGCCGGGGGTCGAAGGCCTACTTCATCTTCCGGCCCGACCTCGGCATCCCGATCTTCGACAACGACTACAACGCGGCCCTCGAAGTCCCTCTGAAGGTCCTGATCTGGGAGCGGGAGGACGGCAAGACGGTGATCCGGTATTTCAAGCCCTCGTCCGCCTTCGCGCACTACAAGGGGCTGGACAGCCTGGGGAAGAACCTGGATGACCTCATCGGCAAGATCACGGATGCTGGGCTCAAGAAGTGAAGGGGGCGATGATCCTTATGAGGTCTGAGGCCGGGCAAGGGCAGGGTGTCGTATATGACGGGCGTCGGAAGTTCCTCGCCCGGCTCTGCGGGGTCTTTTTGGGGGCCCTGGGTCTCTCCGCCGGGACGCCGATCATCGGCTACCTGATCGGGCCGCTCCTGAAGGCGAGGCGGGGGTCGGGGGAGAACTGGCTCGATCTGGGTGCGCTCACGTCGGTCCCGGTGGGACAACCCGCCGAGGTGGTCTACCTCGCTCGAAGGCGCGACGGGTGGGTTCGACGCAATGAGGTGAGGCGGGCCTTTGTCGTCCGGGCCGGGCAGGATGAGGTGACGGTCTTCTCCGCCACCTGCTCGCACCTGAACTGCGCCGTCCGGTGGGATGCAGCGCGGAGCGAATTTCTCTGCCCGTGCCACGGCGGCGTCTTCGACCAGGAGGGGCGGGTCATCGCCGGACCACCCGCGCGCGGCCTCTCCCAGAGACAGGCCAAGGTGGAGAGGGGAAGAGTTTGGGTTTTGGAGGGCTGAAAAATGAGCGATGAGACGAATGAAAGCGCATCCGGCGCCTCTTTGCGCGAACAGATGCAGCGTTTCCTTTCGGAGCCGCTGCCAGCGAAGGTCGGCTGGCCCCACGTCCTGGGCAGCGCCACGCTGTTCCTGATCGTTCTCCAGGCGCTCACGGGCATCCTCCTGGGGCTGAACTACGACCCCAGCCCCGCCTTCGCCCACGATAGCATCCGATACATCATGGAGGAGATCCCCTTCGGGAAGGTCATCCGGGGGCTGCATCACTGGGGGGCCTCCCTGCTGATTATCGTGGTCTGCCTGCATATCCTGCGGGTGTTCGTTTACGGCGCTTACAAGCCCCCGCGCCATCTCCTCTGGATGGTCGGCGTCCTCCTGTTGCTCTACGTCCTCGGCTTTGCGTTCACGGGGTATCTGCTGCCCTGGGATCAGCGGGCCTTCTGGGCGACGGTGGTGGGTACCAAGATCGCCGGGAGCATCCCCTTCATCGGAGAATCTGTTCTGAGGATCATCCGGGGCGGGGAGGAGGTGGGCGCGCCCACGCTGACCCGGTTCTACGTGCTCCATATCGCCCTCCTGCCCGGCCTGCTCTTCCCTCTGATCTTCATCCATCTCTACCTGCTCCGGCGGCACGGGATCACCGCGCCCTGGATGGATTCGGAGGCCGAAGCGCCGAGGACGGTCCCCTTCTTCCCATTCCAGGTCGTGAAGGACCTTTCCGTCTCGCTCCTTCTGCTGGTGATCCTCTTCGGGCTCATCGCCTTTGCCGGAGTCCCCCTGGAGGAGGTCGCCGATCCCTCGGATGCCTCCTACACTCCGCGCCCGGAGTGGTATTTCCTCCCCCTCTTCCAGCTCCTCAAGCTCAGGATCTTCTTCGGGCGGATGGAGTTCGTGGGAGGGGTCGTCCTGCCGACGGCCTTTCTCCTGCTCCTCCTCTTTCTCCCCCGTTTAGATCGCAACCCGTCGAGGCGGCTCCCCCGTCGTCCCGTCGCCCTCTCCCTCGCGGCAGTGACGGTCATCGCGATGACCTATCTGGGCATCGAGGCGTATAGGGAGACCCCCGCCCAGGCTCGGGCAGCGCCGAAGACCCGCGGGGAGCAACTCTTTGCCGCCCTCCACTGCAACTCCTGCCACGCCGTCAGCGCGGAGGAGGAGAAAAGCGGGCCGCGCCTGGTCCCTGGAAAGAATGAGCGAGAGCGAGAGTGGCTGTCGGCGTTCCTCGTCAACCCGGCCGGCTTCTTCCCCGGCACGGAGATGCCGCCGGCCAGGCTCGCGGGGGAAGATATGGAGGCGCTGGTCGATCATCTCAGCCAACTCCGCACGGACTATGGAGGGCACGGCGCCGCCCTCCCCTCCTCGCGGGCGTGCGCCACCTGCCATCGAAGGCAATACGAGGAGTGGAAGGACTCATTCCACGCCCGCTCCCTCGGCCCCACCTTCCGCGCGATGTTCACCGTCTATCACTATAACACCGGAGGGAAGTCCCCCGAATCCTGTCTCAACTGCCACGCCCCGGAGGTCAAGCTCAAGAAGAACGCTCAGGTGTTAGCTGCCAGGCTCCTCGCCGGTGAGGAGGTGAAGAGCGAGGGGATCAACTGTGCTGTCTGCCACGCCCTCCAGGCAGCGCCGGAGCGGCCGGACCCCGCCCTCGAATCTGTCTCACTCGATCTGGCCCCGATCCAGGGCCATCTCCGGGACCAGACGAAGCCGTTGACCCCGTTCTTCAGCAGTCCCCACTTCTGCGGCGCCTGCCACGACTACAACGCCGGGTCCATCGGCGGGCCGAGGTGCTGCACGGTGGTGGAGAGCTGGGAGGCGAGCTCTTTCGCCCGCGAAGGGGTGACCTGCCAATCCTGCCACATGAAAGGTGCGATGGGTATAACAAAGGCTGAGAACGAGCCGGCGAACCATCGTTTTTTAGGGCCGAGGGACGAGGAGTTTCTCAAAAAGGCGGTGGAGATGCGGGTGGAGGCGCGCAGGGTCGGCGGGCAGATGGAGGCGAGCGTGGCGATCCTCAACAGGACGGGGCACGCCATCCCCGACGGGTGACCGCCCCGGACGCGAGTCGTGCTCAGGTTCTGGGCAATGGACCCCGATGACCCCGCCGGGCTTGAGATCTTCTCTGACACGCGGGAGTACGGCTTTAACTTCAAGGATCGCGCGGGGAACGAGCCGGTCATGATGGAGAGCGCCTTCGCCCGCGGCTACGATTACACCCTCAAAGCAGACGACACAACACAGGAACGCTTCCGCTTCCCTACGCCGACCGATGCGCGCCGTCTCTTGCTTCACGCGACCCTCACCTACATCTACTTTGTCCCGCCCCCCGGTGAGATGCAGGAGAGGATGCAGACACAGATCGCCGAGCGCATTGAGCGGGGTTCCGAGGAGGAAAAGGCGCAGATCCTGAACGTAGAGATCCCGGCGCGGATGGGGGCGATGCACACCCTGGTCTCCACGTTCCCCGACCTCGTGATGGCAACGGCGCAGAGGGAAATTGCGTTGCGCTGATGGTTGAAAGATAGGGGCGTTCAGAGAGGGCTTACACCTTGTCAGGACACAGCACATCTACCAGAGGATCGCCTTTCAGGGCCATCCTCCTCGCCTGTTTCTTCCTGTCCGGCGCGAGCGGCCTGGTCTACGAGGTCGTCTGGCTGCGTCTGCTGACCCTCACCTTCGGCTCCACGGCGTTCGCTGTCGGCGCCGTTCTGACGGCCTTTATGGGGGGCCTGGCCCTCGGCAGCTTCCTCTTGGGTCGGGTGGTGGACCGCGTTCAGAACCCCTTGCGGGTCTACGGCCTCCTGGAGCTGGGCGTCGGCCTCTACGCCCTCCTCACCCCCGCCCTCGCGGCCGGGCTTGTTCCCCTGTATCAGGCCGTATGGCAGTCCTTTCATCCCTCCTTCTACGCCTTCAGCCTGATGCGGTTCCTCATCGCCCTGACGGCCCTCCTCCCGCCCACCGTCCTGATGGGGGGGACCCTGCCGGCGCTCAGCCGGTGGTATGTCCAGGGCAAAGAGGCGGGGCAGGGCGCGGGCCTGCTCTACGCCCTGAACACCTGGGGGGCCGTGGCGGGGACAGTGGCCTCCGGCTTCGTCCTCCTTCCGGCGATAGGGGTGCGCGCCACGCTCCTCACCGCCGCCGGCATCAGCCTCCTGGTCGGCCTTCTCGTCATCGCTCTGGCCCGATGGGGGACGCGTGCGCCGGGGGAGCAGCCCTCTCGACCTGCCTGCACAGGCAGGCGGGTGGAGACGGCCCCCTCCGCCTCTCCCTCAAGAAGGGCGACAGCCGTCGTCCTGGTCGCCCTGGGGCTGTCGGGGTTTGTGGCCATGGCCTACGAGGTGGCCTGGACGCGCCTGCTGACCCTGATCTTAGGCTCCTCCACCTACGCCTTCAGCCTCATGCTGAGCGCCTTTCTCGTCGGCCTGGCCCTGGGGAGCCTCTTCGCCGCGCGCGCGGTGAACCGGGTGGAGCGCCCCCTCTGGGCGCTGGCCCGGATCGAGATCGGCGTCGGTCTGGCTGTCTTGATAGGCGAGCACCTGTTCTCCTGGCTCCCCGCCCTCTTCCTCGGCCTCTTCCGCGCCGTGGGGGACGCGCCGCGGCTGTTCCTGGCGGGGCAGTTCGGCCTGGCGTTCCTGGTCATGGTCCTCCCCACCCTCCTCCTGGGGGCGGTCTTTCCGCTGGCGGTGAAGGCTTACGCGCGCGCCGGGGGGGTCGGACGGCGGGTGGGGGACGTGTATGCCGCCAACACCGCGGGGACGGTCCTGGGGGCGTTTGTGGGGGGGTTCCTCCTGCTGCCCGGCCTCGGCATCCAGGGGACGATCTCGGCGGGCATCGTGATCAACCTGGCCGCCGGCCTGCTCCTCCTGTTCGTCCCGCCCGGCGGCCGGACGCCCTTCCGGACGGTCGCCGGGGCGGGGGCGGTCCTCCTGATCCCGGTGGCCGTCTTCTCGGCCCCCCCCTGGAACCCCCTCGTCATGACCAGCGGGGTCTACAAGGACGCCCCCCTCTATCTGAGCCTGTATCGCACCCCTGGGGACGCCTTCTCCAGGCTCAGCGACCGGTATCGCCTGCGCTTCTACCGGGAGGGGGTCACCGCCACGGTAGCGGTCGTCGAGCGGCCGGATCTGGAGGACCGCCGACACCTCATCCTGTCCATCGACGGGAAGGTGGACGCCTCCACCGCGGCGGACATGTCCACCCAGGTCCTCTCCGGGCACCTCCCCCTCCTGGTCGGGGAGCGGGTCGAGAAGGTCCTGGTGGTCGGGTTCGCCAGCGGGGTGACCGTCGGCTCCGTCCTCCGGCACCCGGTCCGGGCGGTCACCGCCGTCGAGATCGAGCCTGCCGTGATGGAGGCGTCGGCGTTCTTTGACGAGTTCAATCACCAGCCGTTGAAGGATCCCCGCCTGAGGGTCGTCCTGGACGACGCCCGGAACTATCTTCAGGTCACGTCCGAGACCTACGACGCGATCATCTCCGAGCCCTCCAACCCCTGGATGAGCGGCCCGTCCAGGCTCTTTACGGAGGAGTTTTTCCGGGCTGGGAGGGCGCGCCTGCGGCCGGGTGGCCTCTTCGTCCAGTGGCTTCAGCTCTACGGGATGACGCCGGACCACGTCAAGACCCTCGTCCGCACCTTCCAGGCGGTATTCCCCCACCTCCTGATCTTCGAGACGGCGGACGCCGACCTCCTCCTCCTCGGCTCCGATGGAGCGATCACCGTTGACTATGGACGCCTGGCCGGACGGATGGCGCGTCCGGCGGTGGCGGAGGACCTCAGGCGCGTGGGCGTGTCGGGCCCCCTCGATCTCCTCGTCAGGTTCCGATTGGGCGGACGGGAGGCCTCCACTTATGCCGGCCCCGGTCCGCACAACACCGACGACAATGCCCTCATCGAGTTCGCCGCCCCCCGAAGCCTCTACGCGGAGACGATCTCCGCCAACCTCGCGGAGATTCAGGAGGCGTCCTCCGGGGTGTGGGGGTATCTGACCGGCCTCGGCCAGACCCCGGCGGGGCGCGCCCCCCTGCTCTGGGGACTCGCCTTGCGATACCTGACGACGGGAGAGGTGGGGCAGGCGGAGGCGCTGGCGCAGGAGGGGTTGGCCCACACCCCCTCCGCCGAGTGGCAGTGGCTCGCCGGGGAGGTCGCCCTCCAGCGCGGGCGGGGGGAGGAGGCTGCAAGGGCGTGGCAGGAGTCCCTGACGCAAAACCCGACCTATCCCCCCGCCCTCATAAGCCTGGCCCTTCTCCGCCACCGCCAGGGTGATTTTCAGGGGGCGGAGGCCCACTTCGCCCGGCTGACGCCGCGCGACGCGGCGATCCCTGTGGTCCGCTACCGTCGGGGCATCAACCTCTACTTTTCAGGGGCGTACCGAAGGGCTGCCGAGGAGCTGGAAGAGGTGACCGCCCTGAACACCGCCGGCGACGATCTGACAGCCTACTTCCTCTCTGATGATCCGGAGGGCCTGCGCCTGGTCCCCTACTATCTGAGCCTGGCCTGCGAGCGCACGGGCGATTCGAGCCGGACGGCGCAGGCGATGGAACAGTTCGTCCGGGGGCTGGACGAGTGGCGGAGGGAGCTGGAGGCCCGCCCGGCCGACCTCTCCCTGCTGGCGGGGTTTCGGCAACGCGTTGCGAAAGGGGCCTTCCTCGACGAGGAGGCCCGATTGGCGCGGCTGATCGGCGAGCGCGTATGGGGGCCGATGGCCCACTACTATAAGGGGACGACGCTCTTCTTCCTGGGCTACTATCAGGACGCCGTCTCGGAGCTTCAGGCGGCCCTGGCCCTTCTCGGGAATGGAGGCGAGGGCTCTCTGGGCCACTACTACCTGGGCCTGGCCTACGCAAAGCTGAACGACCCCGACCGGGCCCGGGCTCACCTCAGGCGGTTCCTCGACCACCTGCATCCTGCGATGAAGTACAGCCCAAAGGCGATAGACGCCGTGAAGTATCTGGATGGAGGCTCATAATGGACGCTTATAATGGCACAGTGGGCGACGTGGCTCGCGCCCGGTTCATCAAGCGCGCTCAGGAGCTCGGCCTCACACCCGAAGAGGTCTCGGACCTCCTGTCGTTGCGGGTTGACCCGGATACCCCCTGCAATGACGTCGAGAGACAGATAGAGATGAAGATCGCTGACCTCGAAGAAAAGATCCGGGCCTCGCAAAGGATGAAGCAGATACTTGCGGAGCTCATGACATCGTGCGCTGGACGTGGCCCAGCCGGCGAGTGCCCGATAAGGGAGAGCAACCGCCGTCAGGAGGAGATGATAGTCGCACTGGAGGCGACGCATCAGCAGATCGTCCAGCAGGAGCGCCTCCACGCGCTGGGAGAGATGGCCAGCGGTATCGCCCACGATTTCAACAACGCATTGTCGTCGATCATGGGCTACAGCGAGTTGCTGCTCATGACGCCCGAAGGTCTGGACGACAGGGAGAGAGTGACAGGGGACCTGCAAACGATAAACACCGCCGCCAAAGATGCGGCGAAGGTGGTCAGCCGTCTGCGCGAGTTTTATCGCCGCCGCGATGAGGGCGAAATCTTCCTGCCCGTCAGCCTCAAGCAGTTGGTCGAGCAGGCCGTCTCGCTCACGCAGCCCAGATGGAAAGACCAGGCGCAGGCCAGAGGGATCACCATCAACATCGAGACCGACTTTCAGAAAGTCCCGCTCGTCAGCGGCAACGAGGCGGATTTGCGCGAAGCGTTGACGAACCTGATCTTCAACGCGGTGGACGCGATGCCCGACGGCGGGACGATAACTGTTCGCACCCACGCCGAAGGCGAATGCGTTGTCCTTGAATTCAGCGACACGGGCACGGGCATGACGGAAGAGGTCCGGCGGCGGTGTCTGGAGCCCTTCTTCACCACCAAAGGCGAACGGGGGACGGGCCTGGGACTGGCGATGGTGTATGGCATCATCCAGCGGCACGAGGGGACGATTGCCATTCAGAGCGAGTTGGGCCGGGGGACGACCTTTATCATCCGCCTGCCCGTCCAGATGGAACCAAAGGCAGAAGGCAGAAAGCAGGAGACAGCAACGCCGGTGCGCGCGCTCCGCGTCCTCGTCGTCGAGGACGAACCCCTGACGCTCAAGGTCTTGAGTGAGTATCTGGTCGGCGACGGCCATACCGTCGAGACCGCAACCACCGGACGCGAAGGGGTCGAGAGGTTTCAAGCGGGCAGGTTCGATCTGGTGATGACAGACATGGCGATGCCCGGAATGAGCGGCGACCATCTGGCGCACCTCATCAAACAGGCGGCGCCTCACACACCTGTCATGCTGGTTACAGGGTTCGGTGAGTCCATGAATGCGGCCGGAGAACGCCCCGAAGGGGTGGACCTTATTGTGAACAAACCCGTCACGCTGACCGCGCTTCGGCAGGCGGTGGCGAAGGTAATGGCGGAAAGGAGATCGTTACAGGAGGAGACCGATGGATCATAAGGAGATCGTACTGAAGATCGACGGGATGACGTGTGAGGCCTGCGCGGCGCACGTCCGCGAGGCGCTTCAGGGTGTGGAGGGTGTGAAGGAGGTGGAAGTGCGTCTTACTCCGGGGGAGGCATGTGTGGTGGGCGATGATGGGCTCTCCTCAGACGCCCTGGTCGCGGCAGTGGAGCGGGCTGGCTACAGGGCGGAGGCCGTCGAGACAGGGGGTGGTGGGGGCAGGCCAGGCAACCGGGAGGGCAGGGCAGATTATGATCTCCTGATCCTGGGCGGGGGGTCGGCCGCCTTCGCGGCCGCCATCCGGGGGACGGAGCTGGGGGCGCGGGTGGCGATGGTGAACGCCGGCGCCATCGGGGGCACCTGCGTGAACGTGGGGTGCGTCCCGTCCAAGACCCTCATCCGGGCGGCGGAGGCGCACCATCGGGCGACCCATCACCCGTTCGAGGGGATCGCATCGACAAGCCGGGTGTCGGACTTCACCCGGATCATCGGGCAGAAGGACGCGCTGGTGAATGCGCTCCGGCAGGCCAAGTATGTGGAGGTGCTCCAGGGATTGGAAAACGTCACGTTCATCGAAGGTCGTGGCCGCCTTGTTTCTCCCCGGCGCGTCGAGGTTGCGGGGCGCACGCTGAACGCCCGGCGTCTGATCATTGCCACAGGCGCCTCCCCCTGGGCTCCCGGCATTCCTGGTCTCGCAGCGGCGGACTACCTGACGAGCACGACTGCCTTTGAGCTTCGAGAACTCCCCAAGTCGATGATCGTGCTGGGCGGGCGCTACGTTGCCCTGGAATGCAGCCAGATGTTCGCCCGCCTGGGCACGCGGGTGACTATCCTCCAGCGCAGCGAGCGCATTTTGCCAGCCGAAGACCCCGACCTGACAAAGGCGCTCACGGGCTATCTGCAGGCAGAGGGGATGGAGATCGTGACGGGGGTGGCGGTGCGGGAGGTAGAGCGGGACGAGAAGGGCTATACGGTCCACGCGCAGGTGAATGGGCACACGCGGGCTTTCCGCGCGAAGCAGCTCCTCTGCGCCACGGGCCGGCGGCCCAACACGGCAGGCATCGGCCTGGAGGAGGTCGGGGTGGAGGTCCGCCCGGACGGGGCGGTGCAGGTGGACGAATTTCTCGAGACGACCGTTCCTGGAATCTACGCCGCAGGGGATGCCGTCGGAGATCCTTCGTTCGTCTATACGGCCGCGTATGAAGGGGCGCTGGCCGCAGAGAATGCCCTTTCGGGCAACCGGCGCCAGCGCGACTACACGGCGCTCCCGTGGGTCATCTTCACCGATCCGCAGGTGGCCGGGGTGGGGCTCAACGAGACAGACGCCCGGGCGCAGGGGCTGGAGGTGGACGTAGCGGTGCTTCCGTTGGAGCACGTGCCCCGGGCGCTGGCCGCACGCGACACACGCGGATTCATCAAGCTGATCCGGGCGAAGGGCACGGACCGGCTCCTGGGCGCCCGCATCCTGGCCCCGGAGGGGGGTGAACTCGTCATGCAGGCGAGCCTGGCGATCCGCTACCAGATCCCCGTCTCGGACCTGGCAAAGATGTTCCATCCCTACCTCACCCTCTCGGAGGGCATCAAGCTCGCCGCCCAGACGTTCGGTAAGGACGTGGCGAAGCTGTCGTGCTGCGCGGCGTGAGAGGGGCCGCCGGCATCGCAAGGAGGTTTCAATGAAGAAGAAATTCTGGATTGTTCCGGCGCTTCTGGGGGTGGTCCTCGTGGTCCTGTATGCCTTCGGCTACGACCAGAGCGACGGACAGTGGGTCGGCGACCTGAAGATTGGCCTGGTGACCACGCCGTCCCCCCCGAAGGTCGGGCAGAACACCCTCCGGGTGACGCTCAGGGACCGGTCCGGCGCGCCGGTGACAGGTGCGCGGGTGGTCTTTTACACCTTCGACGTCCCGCCGGCATACCAGATTCCCCAGGAATACCCCGTGGTCGAGACGGAGGGGACGCCGGCCGGAGAGGGCGTCTACACCGTGGAGGCCCACCTGAAAAAGCCCGGTCCCTACAAGGTGGCGGTCAAGGTCCACGGCGCCGGGGGGCGACAATCCCCCGACAGGCCGGTGACCACGGCGTGGTTTACGCTGGAGGTGAAGTAGCCCTGCCTCCCTGTACGGATGACGCGCCGGAGCAGAAGCCCGCACCCGGTCTTTCTGTTTATGACGATAGACCACAGCCCTCTCCAATTGCAAGACAAAGGATAAAAGCTATGGAAATCTGGCTACCTATAGGGATTGTTTTGGCAGTAGGGATAATAGTCCTGTTGCCCGATATTTTTCAGTTTTTGAGGATAAAGCTGAGAAAATAACGGATCATCCTGTCGGACGCGCAGGCGAGCGTCATCCGGCGCTACGGGCTCCTGAACGAGGCCGCCGCGCAGAAGAACAGGTTCATCCCCCATCCGACCACCTACGTGATCGACGGGAAGGGCAAGGTCACCTGGAGGTTCACGGAGGTGAACTACAAGGTCCGGCCGACGAACGAGATGGTTCTGGAGGCCCTGCGGAAGAAGTGAACCCTGACCGGAAAGCAGACGCTATGGAGGCGCCATGGAGGAGGGGGAAAAGAGGGCTGTGTGCATCATCTGCGGAAGGCAGCCGAGTTCCTTCTACTTCCGGGTGGATGCCCTGGCCAAACGGAGCAGTTTCTTCCTCGGTCTGTTCGGCGTAGACGTCGACCGGCTGTTCGAGGACTACCCTGACGCTGTCGGGGTCATCTGCCTGAGTTGCCTGTTGGCTTACAGGCGGAGGGATGCTCAATAAATCACCGTCGCGGAGGTGAACTAAATTGTGTGCGGTCGCCTTTCACCGTCGGCTTGCGCATGTACAGGAGTAAGACGTTAGAGGTCGTTAGAAACGACGTTACAAATCGGATGTCGGATCTATCTATTGCTTGTCCTCCCTCAAGTGACAGGGCTTGCGCCTTGTCGCTTTTCTTGCGATATTATATCGCATTATATCGCAACCGTTCAACCGAACGGAATTTTTGCGGGCGCGAAAAACCGTCGGGAACTCGAACTGAAATCCGCGTGTAGGAAGAGAATATGTCGCCAGAAGAAAAGGTCGTCTACCTTTCGGACCCCGTCTGCCTGGAGCGCCGGCTGAAGCTGGAGGCGATCTTTAACAGCGTCTCCGACGGCATCCTGTCAGTAGATGGGGATCTCCGCGTCACGAGCTTTAACCGGGCGGCGGAGCGGATCGTGGGGGTGGCCGCCGCAGACGCCGTGGGATCAGCGTTGAGCGACCTGTTCCAAACCAGGGGTCATGACCTTTCCTGCGTCTTAAATGAGGTGATCCGCGAGGGCCGGAGGATCGAGGAGCAGGAGGCGACGCTGGCGCTAAGAGATGGGTCAGAGCGGTGGATCATCCTGAACGCCGATCCCCTGACTGACGTGGAGGGGGAGCCTGCCGGGGCGGTGCTGGTCTTCCGGGACATCTCGGAGATCCGGCAACTTCGGGAGGAGCTCAAGGGGCGCTACCGGTTCCACGCCCTGGTGGGGAAAAGCCGCCGGATGCGGGAGATCTACGAGCTGGTCGAACAGACGGCAGCTACCAACGCCACCGTCCTGATCGAAGGGGAGAGCGGCGCTGGCAAAGAGCTGGTGGCGCACGCCATCCACTACAGCAGCCCCCGGGCTGACGGGCCGTTTGTGAAGGTGAACTGCTCGGCGCTCCCGGAGACGCTCCTGGAGAGCGAGCTGTTCGGGCACGTGAAAGGGGCCTACACCGGGGCCATCTCCGACCGGATGGGCCGGTTTGAGGCCGCTGACGGAGGGACGATCTTCCTGGACGAGATCGGGGACGTCAGCCCTCTGGTGCAGCTCAAGCTGCTCCGCGTGCTCCAGGAGCGGGAGTTCGAGCGGGTGGGCAGCCGGAAGACCGTCCGTGTGGACGTGCGGGTCGTCGCCGCCACAAACCGGGACCTGAAGCAGCTCGTGCGGGAGGGGCGGTTCCGGGAGGACCTCTACTATCGATTGCGGGTGGTGCCCGTTGCCCTGCCGCCGCTGCGGGAGCGGAAGGACGATATTCCGATGCTGGTGGCCCACTTTGTGGAGAAATTCAACAAGGAGATGGACAGGCATCTGCTGGGGCCGACCGAAGAGGCGACAGCGGCCGTGCTGGACTACACGTGGCCGGGGAACGTGCGGGAGCTGGAGAACGCGGTGGAGCACGCCTTTGTGCGGTGTCGAGGCAGCCGGTTCGGGGTGGAGGACCTGCCCCAGGAGCTCTGGCCGGTAGAGAAGGCAGCCGAACGCCTGTCCATACCGGACGATCCGGGACAGGAGAAGGCCCTCATCCTCCAGGTCCTGGAGGAGGCCGGCGGAAACCGGACAAAGGCGGCCCGGATGCTGGGCATGAGCCGCACGACGCTCTGGAAGCGGTTGAATGCCTACGGCATCTCTTGAGGAGGCGTCGATCGTTCACCCGAACGATTTCGCGTGTTCATCCGGGTGTTCAGGTGAACGGATATAGAAAGCAGGGCGAGATCGATCGGTCAGGGTCTAAATTTTATAATTTCCCTATAAACAGCCTGTTGCGGAGATCGCGGCAGGCTGTTTTGGTATGTGGCACGCCGATTGCGTCAGGATAGGAAGGGGAATAACGAAAGGAGGAAGGTATGGCGAACTGGAAAGTCCTCATCCTCGGCGTGGGGATCCTCGGACTCGTGGCGGGTCCCGCCGGCGCCCAGGGGCCGCCGATCAACACCGAGACCGCATTCGTGACAGGACTCAACGGGGCAGCGTTTCAGGCGTTTGCCCTGACGATGAAAAAGTCGAAGCTGCTGAAGGACGGGTCGAAGGTCCCCGATCCGATGGACCGCGAGGTGCGGGTTGTCGCAGTCCCCTTGATGTTCCCCTACGAGTTGGTCCCCAATCGGCTGGTGGTCGGAGCGGGGATGCCCTACCTGGACAAGGCCCTGCGCCTGACCCGAGATGGGATCAGGCAGACACTGTCTGATCGGGGGTTCGGGGATCTGTCGCTGTTTGCCAAATACCAGCTCCTGCAGCGGGACGCCCCCCGGAGGACGACGCGGGTCACGTTCAAGGGAGGGCTGAAACTGCCCACCGGCGAGCACGAGGCGACGGATGGGGAGGGGAGCCTGCTCCCCAGGGGCTTGCAGCTCGGGACCGGCTCCGTCGATTACTCCGCCGGGTTGATCTTCACCCATAGCGCAGGTCGGCTGGGGATCAACGCCGATGCCGTCTACCTGTTCAACAGGAAGGCGGATGAATTCGAGTTCGGGGATGCGTTGAACTACGACCTCGCCGTCGGGTATCGGGTCTATCCTTCGGTCTACGGGACCTACCCGTCGCCCTACGCCACGGTCTACCTGGAGGCCGACGGCCAGTTCAATCGGAAGGACAGGGTGGGCGGCCAGACCATAGAGGACTCCGGGGGGCATACCCTGTTTCTCTCCCCAGGGGTGCAATACGTCCCGTTCGGCGTCCTCGCTCTGGAGGCGTCGGTCCAGGTCCCGATCCTTCAGGCCCTCAACGGGACCCAGTTGGGGACGGACTTCGTCTTCAAGGCCGGCATCCAGTGGCTCGCCTTTTAGGCCAAACACTTCTCCGGTAAGAGGCGTTATCCGTTCAAACCTCAAAAGGAGGCTTTTTTCAAAATGCGAAAGGCAAACCTCACGCTCAGCCTGCTGACCGCCGCTGCCCTTATATCAGGAGTCCCCCTCAGCGCACCTGCTCAGGTGGAGACGGCTGCGGTCAAACTGGACGGTCTCTCCTGCGCCTTCTGCGCCTATGGCCTGGAGAAGAGGCTCAAGAAGGTAGAGGGGGTAGAAAAGTTGGATATCCAGGTGGACCGGGGGACGGCAAATCTCACGGTAAAGAAGGGCAAGGCGCTGTCCATCGAAGCGGTGGAAAAGGCCGTGAAGGACGGCGGCTTTACGCCGAGAGAGATCGCCCTCACCGTGACCGGCCGGCTCGCCGAGCGCGGCGGCCGGACGGTGTTGACGATCCCCGACAGCGAGGAGGTCTTCCTGGTCGGACCGAACGAACAACTCCAGAAGATCAAAGAGGCCCTGAAGGGCGCAGATAAGTCCGTGCGCCTCACCGGCAAGGTCTCTCAAGACCGCGTGGAAGGGCACGCCGGCCATCCCTACGCCCTCTCAGTCGAGCGTTTCGAAATCCTGTAATCCCGATTTTCAAACGAGGAGATCGTGAAGGAGAAGACGTCGAGCCTGACCGCCCTCTTCACCGCCCTGCCCTGGTGCTGAGTGGTCCCCGCCGCGTTCGCCCTGCTCGGACTGGCGGGCGCGGCCGCTGCCCGGGCGGCAGCGATTAAGTTGATGCCGTTTCTGATCGTGCTGTCCGGCCTCCTGCTCGGCCGGGCGCACTACCTGATCCACGTCAGGCGGCAGGGGCGCCGATGGAGCCGGCGAATCGTCTGGGGCGCCACGGTCCTGGTCGTCGGCCTGTGGCTGCCGAGGCTGTTGTAGAGAGGAAATTGAGATGCTGCACATCGAGCTGTTGAAGTCGCCCGGCTGCGCCGCCTGCGCCCGCGCCGAAGAGAAGGTCCGGCGGATGCTGGACTGGGTGCGGGATACCTTTCCGGGGGCACAGATTGAGGAGATCGACCTCACGGAGCAGCCGAAGGCGGCTGCGAAATACGGACTCCTCGGCGGGCCGGCCGTGTCGATCAACGGGGAACTGGCCTTCCGGGGCGTTCCGAGGGAGGAGTGGTTCAAACAGCGGGTGACTGAGATCGCCCGGACGCCGGAGAGAACGAAAGGAGGCGTGCCGTGAAGCAGCGGGTCATCAGCTTTCTGAGCCTGTTCACCTCCACCGGCACCCTGCTCTGCTGTGCGCTGCCGGCGGCCATTGCGGCAGTGGCCGGAGGCGCAGCGGTCGGGGCATTTGCCACCACTTTTCCGTGGCTGATTCCCCTTTCCCGCCACAAGGCGTGGATCTTCCTGACGGCCGGCCTGCTTATTCTGGTGAGCAGCGTCCTGACCCTCCGCCCGCAGGGCAGGACGGCCTGCGCGATCACGGGCGGGAAGGGGTGTGAGGTCGCAGGCCGCTTCACAAAGGTGATGTTCTGGGTCTCAGTGGCGATCTATGCGATCGGCGCCTTCTTCGCCTACGGCCTCGCGCCCCTCCTCTATTGGCTGGAGGGATGAATGATGTCAGGAGAAGGGATAGACAGGAGAAGCGAAGACCGGCGGGAGCGCCTTCTTCGGGTGCTGTCAGCGGCCACGTTCCTCATCTTTTTCCAGGCCTACATGGTAGCGCCGCTGATCCCTCGCCTGTCCATTGCATTCGGCGTTTCCAGCCAGATGATCGGTCTCATCGTCCCTGCCTACCTGATCCCGTACGGCGTCTCGACACTCTTCTACGGCCTGCTGTCGGACCGTCTCGGACGTCGGCGCATTATGCTCGCTTCGCTCCTGGCCTTCGTCGTCCTCACCGGCCTTACGGCGACGGCGCAGTCCGCCTCGCAGATGATCTTCTGGCGCATGTTGACCGGGCTGGGCGCCAGCGGCGTCGTGCCGCTCGCGCTGGCGCTGATGGGCGCCCTGTTTCCGTATGAGCGGCGGGGGCGCCCGCTGGGCTGGCTGTTCGGGGCGATGGCGGGCGGCATGGCTTTCGGTTCCACCGTGGGCGTGGTCCTGGAGCCGTTTGTGGGCTGGCGAATGCTGTTCGTGGGCGTGGCGGTCGGGACTGCGGGCGTCCTGGGCCTCCTGCTCCCCTACAGACCGCTGCTCGGTGCGTCAACTACAGGGCCGCGGCTGGCCTTCCGGGAAGTCCTCGATGGCTACCGCGGCCTGCTGGGGATAGGGCGAGGTCTCCGGACCTACGGATACGTCCTCTGGAACGGCATCTTCCACTCCGGCGTCTATACGTGGCTCGGACTCTACTTCGCCCGGCGCTATGGTCTGGGGGAGGTCGGCATCGGCCTGGCGATCCTCGGATACGGCGTCCCCGGCTTTCTGCTCGGTCCGATCATCGGGCGAGCCGCAGACCGGTGGGGGCGGCGACGGCTCGTGCCTGTGGGTCTTGGCATCGGCGCTGTGGCCGCGGCTGTTTTGATGTTCGACGTGTATTTGGCGGTCGCTGCTCTAACCGTGACGGTTCTGTCGCTCAGCTATGACATGACACAGCCTCTGCTCGCCGGAATTGTGACGGCTCTTGGCGGAAAGCGCGGGGGGCAGGCTATGGGACTCAACGTCTTCGCGCTGTTCACCGGGTTTGGGATCGGCAGTCTCCTCTTCGGCGCGGCACTTCATCTGGACTTCGGCGCAGCGCTCGCGATCTTCGGCGCCGTCCAGCTCATAGCTACCGTGGTCGCGATCCCGTTGTTTCGCTCCGAGACATCCCTTGGTATAAGAACGCTACCGGAGATGAGGTTCAGTTCGTGATCCCTCGACGTGTCACAGAGTTTGCGCTTCTTCTCGTCACTATTATGGCGCCCGCCGCCGCGCTCGCGACCGGCCACGGCCCGGTCTATGGGCTTGCGACCCCGACGCTGGGGAAGGGGGGCTGGAGCCTGGACGTGGCTGTCATGGACCGCATCGTGGGCGGCAAACACATGGCTATGGTCAGGCCGATGGTGAGCTACGGCCTCACGGAAGACGTTCAAATATCCCTGTCGCTGCCGATGCCCCTCTACGTCCCGCAGGGGCTGCCACACGCCCGCACAATGGCCATGATGCCGGCCAACCCCGACGTGGAGTTCCTGCTTGGCTGGCGGTTTCACCGGCGGGGCCCGGCCGTCGGATCGCGTTTCGAGAGCACAGCCTATCTAGGATTTGACTATCCCACCGATCCCGTGCGCGGCGGCGCCAGGACCTCGCCGGGTCTGTACGGGGCTGCTGTCACGGGCTACGCCTCCCGGTCGGTCTACCTCTGGGTCGGCGGACTCTACCGCAGGTACATGAGCCCGATCGGAGATACCGTTGATCACCCGGGCGACCTTGTGATGTACAGCTTCGTCCTCGGCTATCGACCGGGCTTCTTCCGAAAAGAGCTTCCCCACCCTGACTGGCGTCTGTTCGTGGAGGCCGTCGGCGAACGCAGCGCCAGGGATCGGGTCGCAGGCAGGGGGCTCCCGGACAGCGGCGGCCACCAGGTCTTCGTCGGCCCCACGCTGCTCGGGCTTTACGGCCCCTGGGGTATCTCGTTTGGGCCGCTCTTCCCGGTCTACAGCAAGCTGAACGGCTCACAGCCGAAAGACCACGTCCGGATGGTGATGAACTACACCTACTGGTTCTAACCGAGGAGACAAAATCCATGAGACGCATCGCATCACTGGTCGGATGGTTCGCGCTGCTCATCCCCGGCTTTGCGGGCGCTGAGCTAAGAGAGATACGACAGACCATCTTCGGCATGGACTGAGCGGTCTGCGCCCACGCCGTGAGCGTGGCGATCCAGAAGGTAGACGGCGTCGATTCGGTGAAGGTCTCGCTGAACCAGGGGAGGGCCGACGTCAGGTTCAAGCCGGGCAACAGGGTGACTGTGGAGCGAATTCTCGAAGTCATCCGGGATAATGGCTTCACCCCCAGAGGATCGGAGGTCCGCATCGCCGGGAAGGTGATCGAGCGTGGTGGCAGGCCCGCGCTATCCGTCACATGCCTCGACCTTGTGTACTTGCTCGTTGACCATCCCGACGCCAGGGGAAAGGTGGGTGAACTGCAAAAGGTGGTGGTGGGTAAGCAGGTGACCGTGAGCGGCTACCTGTCTGAAGTAACAAAGGACGTCAAGCCCGAAGAGCCCCGCCGCCTGGAGGTTCGAGACTTCGCGGTCGAAAGCAAGTAATCGGCTTGTCGTCTATAAACCTGAAGAAAGGAGATGAAGGCCATGAGCACCAAACACAAAATCGAGGTCTTCAGCGCAGGATGTCCTGTGTGCGAGGAGACCGTCCATCTCGTCAACCGGATCGCCTGCCCCTCCTGCGAGGTCAGCGTCCTGGACATGAAGGACCCGAACGTGTCAAACCGGGCCAGGGGCCTGGGCATTCGCTCGGTCCCCGCCGTGGTGATCGACGGAAAACTTGCCGATTGCTGCACGGGGCGCGGCCCCGATGAGGCCACGCTGCGAGCTGCCGGGTTAGGGCAACCCGTCTGATTCGCAAAGGAACAATCGGTCATACCCTGGGGGCCAGACTGTCTCCTGAGGAGCAGTTTGGCCCCCTGTGTTTTCTCATTCGAGATTTTGAGACGTTTATATTTACGGGCTATTTTTTTGCGCGACGGGAACTTTCTCGCCGAGTATCTTGTCGTTCAGATGTAGAAACGCAACCTGTTACGCAACTCTGATCTGGTGAAGATATCTGCATGGCACTCATAATATTTATCTTTTTGGCCGTCTGCTTTCTGGCCTACTCGAACGGCGCGAATGACAACTTCAAAGGGGTGGCTACGCTCTTCGGCAGTGGGACGACGAATTACAGGGGGGCCATCTGGTGGGCGACTGCCGCCACCTTTGCCGGGTCGGTCTGCTCCATCTCTCTGGCAGGGTCTCTTGTGAAGCGTTTCTCCGGGGAGGGGCTGGTCCCTGATGCCCTTGCAGCCTCTCCAGAGTTCCTTCTGTCCGTCGCCGTGGGGGCGGGGCTTACGGTGATTCTGGCCACCCTGACGGGGTTTCCGATCTCCACCACGCACAGTCTGACCGGCGCGCTCGTGGGAAGCGGACTTGCG
>Ga0137796_10000502_pt1 | contig 24193 bp, 16 predicted proteins | sample OV2TP3_FD_97704 | JGI IMG/M metagenome (GOLD analysis project Ga0137796, IMG submission 97704) | reverse complement strand
CCGCCAGCGACTTGGCCCCATAATAGTAGAGGATGTCGTCATACTGAGACGGCAGGAAATAGGGGTTGAGCGCCACCCCGTAGAGCAAAAGAGGCGCTAACAAGACAAGGACAACGCGCCGATGGGACCCCAGCCTGGCCCCGTTTTTCTTCAAGCCGGGCGAAACCCTGAGGCCGCGCAGAGGCGCGGAGTCGGGGGAAACCTTCGCCTCTTCTGCAAGAATGGCGCTGCGAAAGGGCGCTTTTCTCAAATCTGACATGGCCGCACGGATGTGATATGAGCCATTGTGATTATAGACTCAACCAGGACAGAGCTTCAGGGCCGTGTAAATGCCTATCACGGAATTTCCAATCGAAGGGACAGTCAGCTTCTTTTGAGCGGTGAAGTGCCTCAACAGGGTGGGGATCACGAGCCGGCGTCGATCCCCGTAATCCGCTTTCGCGCTTCTTCCGGTCAGGGCCCACAGCTCGAGGTCGAGGAGCGGTGAGTGACCGGGCATGACGGCGATGAAAGAGCCGCCCGGCGCAAGAATGCGCCGGATCTCCGCGCAGGCGGAGTCCAGGTCTTCGATAAACTCCAGGGTGCTGGCCGTGACCACGCAGTCAAAATGGCCTGACTCAAAGGGCATGGCCTCCGCGCTCCCGGAAAAGAGACCGGCGACAACGTTAAACCTGGAGAGGGTCTCCACGACCGCCTCCTGGTTTGGATGAACGTCGATCCCGTAGAGCCCATCGCAGCGCCGGGCCAGTTCGGGCATGAACACCCCGCTTCCGTAGCCGATCTCCAGCATCCGACGGTATCGACGGCCTGAAAGGAGAGATAGAATGAGTTTGTACCTGATCCGTATGATCGACCCGAGGATCGGCCGGAAGTTCCATTCAGCGTGGTCCACCTCGCCGGTCTTGAGCAGCGCCTCCGGCGGCAGAAGGTTTAGCCTTTTGCGCGTGTCGGGGTTCATACAGGGACCTCCCGGAAGCCGTAAGCCAGCTCAGATTGAGCGCCCAATTCTAACGTGGGCAGGGTGGATGCCCGGGCGGCCTCGCGGGCGTGCTGTTGCACGGTCACGACCCTGAACCGGCCGGACAGGAGGCGCAGGACGCCGCTGACCAGGGCCATCTTCTGCCTGGCCGGCAGGTTCATGGCCGGAAAGAAGGACAGGTCCCTCGTGTCGTCGCACCCCAGAAAGTCCAGCGGATGGAGGAGCAGCGACGGCTGGGTCCCCGTCAGCCGGCACAGCCTGAGCGCCGCCCGGAAATAGAGCAGGGCCAGCGCCGGGGAGAAGGCGCTCAGGTAGAGGAGATAGCTGACGTGAAACGGCACTTTGAGGATCGGCAGGGTCGTCACCGGAACCTCCACGAGCGTCCCTGCAGGCATCCGCCACCGATACGGCTTGAGGGGGCGCAGCCCATCCCGAAAGGCGCCGAACAGCGCCCTTCGCTTGTCCATCTCCTCCCGGCTGAACCGGCTGGTCGCAAAGTAGTAGGCCCTGGCCAGCGGACCCAGGAACGTCGGAAACGTGGAGGCGTCATACTGGTAGCCTCGCCGCGCCAGGACGCGCAGGGTCGCGGGGGAGAAGCTGTAGCCGGGTCCCCGAAAGCCCACGGGTCTCTGACCTGTGGCGCGTTCGATGGGGTCTTCGGCCCTGGCGATCTCGGCCTCCACCTGCCGTTCGGAATAGAGGTGCAGCCAGGGTTCGTGGTGAAAGGAGTGGTTCCCGATCTCGTGCCCGGCGGCGGCGATGGTCCCGAGCGCCCTGCGGTTCTTCTCTAAGGCTGCGTCCTGCCCCACGACAAAGAAGGTGATGGTCAGCTTCAGCTCCTCCAGGAGGGACAGGGCCCGGGGCACGACCAGGTCCAGATAGGAGGGGAAGGCCCTCCACCCCGGATCGCCGTGCGTCTTCAGGTAGGACCATTTGTTGTCCAGGTCCAATGAAAGGCTGGCGATGTCGCTCATCCTGAATGTCCTCCGTGTTGTGCCCCGCAGGCGCCGGTCGCCTGGAACAGCGCCCAGAAGAGGTCATCCCCCAGGTAGGGAATGGCGAGCCGGTCGGGGACGACCCTCAGCAGCCCGCCCGTGAGCCGCTCCAACCGTGACCCTTTCAGTTTATGTCTCAGGAGGGCCTTGGCGTGCGCGCCGCCGATCCATTTGGGCGGTCTTCCGCGGGCCACCTCCCGCAGGCCGAACTGCTCCGCGAGACGCCGCAGGCCTTCGGGAGAGAACCAGTGGAGCACGCTGGGCGGACTGTACTCGTGCCAGTATCTGCCGAAGGCGCGGGCGGTCCAGCTCTCCCGGTCCCAGGTCTCGATGAGCCAGAACCCGGCGGGCCGGGTGACCCTCGCGGCCTTCTGAAGGGCCTTTCGCAGGTCGTAGAAGTGGGAGACGACCTGGATCATGCTGACGAGGTCGTAGCGCTCGTTGCGCTGAAGTCCCTCCAGCGTTCCGACATCCACCCCAAGCCTCAAACAGGCGCGGGCGTAGTGGGCCATGCGAGGGTTGGGCTCGATGCCCCTTCCGCGCCAGCCGCTGTCCAGAAAACCCTGGAGCACGAAGCCCGCCGCCGCCCCGACGTCCAGGACAGCGCCGGGGATGGTGTAGCGCCTGAGGAGCCGGGCGTACCACTGTCCGCGGGCCCTGAGCAGGTCTCCTTCGCACAGGTAGTCGGGGTAGCCGTCCCCCCCCCCTCGAAGTAGGAGTCGCCGTAGACGCGAGCGACGTGCCCCTCGGACGCAGCGACCTCCGCGCAGTGATGGCCGCACCCCTCGCAGCCGAGGATCCAGTGCCCGTGTCGCGTGAAAAGACGGCGCGTCACGCCGCTACAGATAGGGCAGATCATAACCATCTTCTCACGGCTAAAAGACGGGTTCAGGCTCCCGGTCTGCGGAAACCCCGACGGGGTGCGCCAGGAGCCTGGCCGCGGCCCGCTCGGCGAGCTGAATGGTCTCGTTGACATTTAAGGTCCCGTTCACGATGTGGGCCGAGTTGACGATGTGGACCCCCGGCAGGGAGGTCGTCATCGGCGGCAGCCGTTCGGAATAGTTCAGCGTGGAGATGGCGAGCACGTGCCGCGCCCGCGAGACGCGAAAACAGAGGAGGTCGCTCCGGCGCAAATGGGGATACATGCGCAGCAGCGCCCCCACGAACTGCGCCTCTATCTCCCCGTCGGACAGGCCGAAGGCAGGGTCGTCCGGGGTCACGTATTTCGGCAGGTAGACCAGGGTATTCCCCCCGAAATGCCTCCGGTCGGCCAGCGCCGACATCTCGATCACCGCCGTGAACGGGACCCACCCTTCGGTGATGTTCGTCACGTAGAACCCCGCCAGGGGCCGCTTCAGCAGCAGAGAGGCGCAGACGATCCCCTGATACGAAATGCCGTTCAACCTCGCCTTCTCGTCCGGGGAGAGCCCCGGACAGAGGCGCGCCGCAATGGGCGCGGGCAGCGTCAGCGCGACCCGGTCAAACGTCTCCTGCCGGCCATTCTCAAACTCGACCTCGACGCCGTCGCGCGTCGGCTCGACCCTCCGGGCGATGTGGCGCAGCCTGACGTCCACGCCTTCCCCGGCCAGGACGCCCGCAAACCGGCCCAGGATGCGCGCGTATCCCCCGCGAACGTAGCCGAACATCTCCTTTTTCAGGCCGCTGCGGCGGGCGGCGTACAGCCTGGCGATGATGGCCCAGATAAAGGCCGCCGAGGCCTTCCTGTAGTTCTCTCCGAGCTTGGCCCGCAGCAGCGGCAGCCAGATCTTCTCGAACGTGCGCCCCCCCGACCACCGCCTCAGCCAGTCGGTGGCCAGGACCTGCTCCAGCCTCCGCCAGTCCCTCAGCCGGGAGGCGTAGAAAATGGCGCCTCCGAGACGCAGCTTGTCCATCAGGCCCAGAGGGGGAAAACGGAGAAACTCCAGGGTGTTGGACATCGAATAGTGCTTCCCGTCGGTGTAGAAGCCGGTCCGGGTCTCGGTCCACGTCATCTCCTGATCGAGGCCCAGCTCGGCCAGCAGGGCGCGAAGGGAGGCGTCCGACAGCAGGGTGACGTGATAGTGGCGGTCCCACACCACCTCGCCAAGACTCCAGGCGCTGGCCAGCCCCCCCAGGCGGTCCGCCGACTCGAACAGGGTGACGCTTCTGCCGCCCTGCGCCAGGCGATGGGCCAGCGTCATGCCGAGGATGCCGCCCCCGATGATGCCCCAGCGTTCAGGATTCGATGACATTGCCCCGCCCCTGGCCCGGAGGCGTCAGCTCCGTGACCACGCCGCCCTGGACGGCATACGCCAGCCCGCACGCCTCGCAGGCGATCCGCTCAAGCGCCACATCCCCGTCCTTCGGGAAGCGCAGGAGCACCTGCCCGCACCGGCAGACGCAACCGACGGACCGGGCGGGGTGCCCGATGGCCAGGTGAAAGTCGGGCACGGACCTCGTCACCAGGGCCCCCATGCCGACCATCGCGAAGCGCCCGATGACCAGGTCGCAGCCGATGACGCTCCCCGCGCCGATGGTGGCCCCCTCTCGCACCAGCGTCGGCCTGGTCTGCTCGTCGGGATCCGAAGACCGCAGATGTTTCAGGTCCACCGTGGCCGCCCTGGGGAACCGGTCGTTGGTGAAGACAGTCCCGGCGCTCACCATGACCCCGTCCTCAATCGTCACGGCCGTGCAGATGTAGACAAAGGCGTTGATCTTGACCCGGCTGCCGATGCGCACGTCGTACGCGATGTAGGTCTTTTCTCCCACGATGCACTCTGCCCCGATCCGGGTCGAATGCCGGATGTGCACGTTGTCCCAGATGGAGGTGCCCGGCCCGATCTCCACCCCCTCCTCGACGATGGCCGTGGGATGAATTCGGACGTCCACAGGACGGGCGTCCCTGCCCGTCCGGGGATGCTGGAAGCGCCCCAGGACCCTCTCCGCCGGACGGCGCTCCGGGACGGGGGCGTCTTCGGCGGCCTCGGGGGGCCGGGAGGCGCGTCCCTGGATGACCTGCAAACGATCCCTGTGCCTCGGAACCATAGTTCCGCCTTTTTTGGAAGGTTGACTCATATCGAAAGCCTGATTAAAAAATCGCTGCGGCTCTGGCCCTCACCCCGTCAGGCTGCGCCCCACCCCGCCTGTCGCTCCCATGAGGTCGCGACCCGCCTCCCTACCCCTCTCCCGTGTACGGGAGAGGGGAAGCCGAGCGTCAGCGAGGCGGGGAGAGGGCCTGTGCGCCAGGCGACATCTTTCGTGCACAAGATTTATGTATTTAAACGACCCCCGTCACCACTCTGAGAGGCTCCCTTTCGACCGGCCCGTGGCCGATGGGCGTCCACTGGTTTTGAGACAGCGCGGTGTAGGCCGCCTGGACGGCCTCCACAGAGGCGACCGCATCCTCCGCCGTGATGCGCAGCGTCTCCTCCCCGCAGATCGCCCTGGCGAAATTGTCCACCTGGCTGCGGAAGGCCTTGACCTTGTCGTACCCCCTGCCAAACACCGCCCAGTCCCGGCCGGAGGCCTTGCGGTACTTCGACTCCCTCCAGCCGACGGACACGGCGCCCTCGGACCCGTAGATGTTGATGTAGCTCTCCTGCTCCTTGTTGATGCTCCAGGAGAGGTCTATGCTGCCCAGGACGCCGCCGGCGCTGTGCGCGTGGATGCGAACGGTCTCCTCCACGGGCAGCCCCTGGATGCGTTTGCCCTCCACCACCCGCACCTCGACGAGCGGCCCCAGGAAATACCGCATGAGGTCCACGGAGTGGGTCCCGTTGTCGATCAGGACGCCCCCCCCGCTGATCCGGGGGTTGGAGTTCCACCGGGAGGACATGTCCACGCGGGAGGTGAATGCGTTCTCAAACAGGACGATCTCCCCGAGGATGCCCGACTCGACGATGCCCCTGGCGCGCGTCACGTCCTCGACGTAGCGGAACTTGGAGGCCATGGTGAGAAAGACGCCGGTCCCCTGCGAGGCCTCCACCATCGCCCTGGCGCTCTCCACGTCGATGCTGAAGGGCTTTTCGCACAGGACGTGGACCCTGCGGTCGAGGAAATAGAGGCAGACCTCCGAATGCGTGACGGGCGGGGTGCAGATCACCACGGCGTCCAGCGCCTCCCCTTCCGCCATGGCCTCGTAAGACCCGTAGCTCCGGCACCCGAACCCCTCCGCCAGCGTGCGGGCGGCCTCGGCGCGGACGTCCGCCACCGCCGCCAGCCGCGCGCTTTCGCACCCGTCAAACGCCTGGGCGTAGGACTGGGCGATGTGACCTGCCCCGACCATTCCGAACCTGATCTTTTCGTCCATTATGCGCCTTCTCTCGAAAGACGGTCAACGGCCTGATGAATCGCCTCGGCGATGTAGTCCACGTGCTCCTCCGTGTAGCGCTCGTTCCAGGGCAGGACCAGCACGTTGGCCAGGGCCTCAAAGGTCCCCGGAAAGCGGGACCGGTCGTAATCCAGGGCCTCGGGTCGCGCCAGGGTGAAGGGATAGCGGCTGTTCCCGAACGTCCGCTGCTTCTCGAAGACCTCGCACATGAAGGCCGGCTTCTGGATGTATCGCGGCGCGCAGGCGATCCCCCTCTCCCTCAAGAGCTTCCCCAGGCCCACCGCCCCGCCCGGCAGGACGCCGCCGTCCACCCGGAGGCAGTACTTCCAGTAGGTGTGGAGCCCCTTCGGGAGGACTCTGGGGGTCTCGATCCCCGGCAGCCCTCGCAGCCGCTCCGTCAGGCCCTCAGCCGCGCAGATGCGGTCCCAGACGCACGCCTCCAGCTTGGGCAGTTGTCCGACGGCCACCGCCCCCTGCAGCTCGCTCATGCGGTAGTTGAGGGCCAGGAAGTAGTGGTCCGGGGCCGCGTCGCCATATCCCCACCCCTTGTTGATGAACAGGAACATCCGGCGCGCCAGGGCGTCGTCGTCCGTGACGACCAGCCCCCCCTCGCCCGTTGTGATGTGCTTGCCCTGCTGCAGGCTGAAGCAGCCCACCGCCCCCATCGTCCCGACCGGGCGCCCGTCGTAGCGCGCCCCGAAGGCCTGGGCGCAGTCCTCGATGACCGGGATGTTCCGCGACCGCGCCAGCGCCAGGATGGCCTCCATGTCGCAGGGGTTGCCGAAGAGATGCGTGACGATGATCGCCCGGGTGCGCCCGCTCAGGCGCGCCTCGATCGTCTCCGCCGTGACGTTGTAGGTCTCCGGGTCCACGTCCGCAAACACCGGGATGGCCCCCTGGTAGAGGACCGGCGTGAGCGCCCCCATGTCGGTGATCGGCGTGGTGATGACCTCGTCGCCCGGCTCCGGGTTAATGGCCGCGACGGCCGTGTGGACGGCGCTCGTGCCCGACGAGCAGGCGTGCGCGCGCCGGACGCCGAGAGTCTCGGAAAACCGCTTTTCGAGGGCCTTGACGAAGGTCCCTTTCGTGCTGGTGAGCGTCCCGCTCCGGATCGCCTCGGCCAGCAGCGAGACCTCCTCCTCGCCCAGGGTCCGCCCGGAGGCCTCCTGGTCCGACGGCAACGTGAGCGCCTTTTCCTCAACGAGCGTGGTGTGGCTCATGTTCTGTCCCCTCTCTTTCCTGGTGAAGTCTATAAAGGGTCGTGCCGAGGTGAAAGATCTCCTCAAAGTATCTCTTGCTCTGCAGGACCACGATCCCCAGACTGATGAGCTGGACGGCCAGCATCAGGGCCACGCCGCCCAGGACAAAGGTGTGGGGAAACCGCTGAAAGGCGGCGATCACGGCGAAGGAGGCCCGGTCCAGAAACCAGTCGTATTGCGAAAGCGTCTGATACTGCTCGAAGAAATGGATAAACATCCAGACGTTCACGTAAAAGGCGAACAGGAGGAGCGCAAAGCCGGGGATGAGGAAAAACACCGACGGCCTGAAGAGGTAGCCCCAGAAAAGGACGAACAGGGTGTTCCAGGGCACCTTCATGCTCGATTTTCGCCCGCCCCCCTCCGCCTTCCGCGCCCCCCAGTTCAGGTGCGCCGGGACCTTTTCGATCCGGGCGCGCAACAGCAGGGCCTTGTAGATGATCTCCGGGTTGACCTCCATCCCCATGGACTTCAGGTTGAGCGACTGTAAAAATCGCCTGTCGTAGGCCCGCACCATGCCGGTCAGCGTGGAGAACTTGCCCGGCGCCACCCACGACAGGAATCGGTTGGCCCACCTGCTGAGGACCCGCCTCACGTAAGGGACGTTGGACAGCCTCCCCCCCTCCATGTAAGGGGACGCGATTACGACCCTGGCCCGGGTCTCCCTGATCTTGGCCAGGAGCGTGGCGATGTGGTCCGGCGAATAACTCAGGTCCATGTCCAGCGTCACGATGTAATCGCCCCGGCAGTGCTTGAAGGCGTATCTCAACGCCTGGCCGAGCCCGAAATTGACGAAGTGGTGAAACACGCGGACGTTGTCCCGGCCCTTCGCAAAGGCCTCCGCCAGCTCCCCGGTCCCGTCCCGGCTCCCGTCGTTGATGACGATGACCTCCCAGCGGTATTCGCCTTCGAGAAACGCCATGTATTGGCAGAGGGCAGTCAGATTCCTCTCGACGACCGCGGCCTCGTTGTAGGCGGGCACGACGATCGAGACGAAGGGCCTCTCCCCCGACGCCCCACCCTCCCCAGGCGTGAGGCGTGAGGCGTGAGGCGTGAGGCCCCCTTCTTCCCCGTTGTTTTTCGACCTGACCCCAGGCTCGCAAACCGGGCTGGTTGTGTTCATCGTCCGCTCCTGTGTCCAAACACCCCTGCGATGGCCCCGGCGATGCACCTCCCGCTGTCCCCCCGGCCAAACGGGTTCTCCATCCTCCTGACCTCGTCCATCCACCTGCCGTCCCGGCTCACCTCTTCGAGCATCGCCTCCAGGCGTTCGGGACAGCCGCCCACGAGCCTCGCCACGCCCGCCTCGATCGCCTCCGGGCGCTCCGTGTTCTCCCGCAGCACCAGCAGCGGTTTCCCCAGCGTGGGGGCCTCCTCCTGCACCCCCCCCGAATCGGAGACGATCAGCCACGCAAACGACAGCAGCGCGATGAAATCGCTGTAGTCCAGCGGCTGAATCAGGTGAATCCTGGGATGCCCGGACAGAAGGGCGGTCGCCGGGCGCAGGACCTCGGGGTTGGGGTGGACCGGAAAGAGGAGGGCCACGTCCTGATGCCGCTCCACGAACCTGCGGAGGACCGTCAGGTTCCCGGCCATCCTCTCACCCAGGTTTTCGCGCCGGTGCGTGGTCAGCACGACCCGCCTCAGCCCCTTCGTCGCCTCGATCAGCCCTTTGATAAAGGGGGTGACCGGGGACTCTTTCAGGATGGCCTTGAGCGAATCCACAACCGGGTTGCCCGTGACGAAAACCCTCTCCGGCGACGCCCCCTCCGACAGCAGGGCCGCGCGATTGCGGGGCGTCGCGGCAAAGTGGTACGTGGCTATGGAGGTGATCAGCCGCCGGTGCATCTCCTCCGGGTAGGGGCTCCGGATGTCCCCGGACCTCAGCCCGGCCTCCACGTGCCCCACCGGGATGCGCCGGTAGAACCCGGCCAGGGCCCCGGCCAGGGCCGTGGTGGTGTCCCCCTGGACCAGGACCAGGTCCGGCCCCTCCTGGGCCAGGACCGGGTCCAGCGCGGCCAGCGCCCGCGAGCAGACGACGTTGAGCGACTGCCCCGGCGCCATGATCTTCAGGTCGTGGTCCGTTCGGATGCCGAACAGGCGCACGAAGGGATAGAGCAGGTCGGTGTGCTGACCCGTTGCCACGTTGACGGTCTGAAACAGGTCGCTCCGGGCCTCCATCTGCCGGATGACCGGCGCCATTTTGATGACCTCGGGGCGCGTGCCGAAGATCGTCAGAATCTTTTTTCGCTCGCCTTTCACGGATGTCCTCTTCTCCTGATAGGATAGCTATCAGCTATCAGCTATCAGCTATCAGCAAAACCAGATAGGTTTTTTCTTTTTTTTGCTGACGGCTGAAAGCTGACGGCTGAAAGCTGATTCAGAAGGGTTTTCTCGCAACGATGTTGCACGACACAAAACCGCTTGTCCAGGGGGGCAGGTTTAACATCAGCCGCTTGAAGACATACATCAGGCCTGAACGGTTTGGCCATGAACCCCTGTCGTCATCCTTCTTCCGGTAGAGCACCTCCATCCCCTGAAGCCTGAGAAAACGCTCGATTTGATAGGGAGAGACGATGTAGGCCGCATCGTCGTCCGCCACGCGATGGCCGTCCTGGACCGCCGCCGTCTCCGGCAGGACCTCAAAATAGGCCCTTCTCCTGAGCGCCTGGTAAAGGAGCTGTCTCCCCAGCCTCTTTAAGATGAGGGCCCCTCGCCTGATCCCTCTGATGTTGCGGGCGCTGGGAGGGAGGTTGTGCGGCAGTTCCCAGGCCGGGCCGTTGAGCAGGAACAGGCCGCCGGGCCGCAGGACGCGCATCACCTCCCTGAAAAACCGGTCCGGTTTCACGATGTACTCGATGAGCCTCAAGCTCAACACCGCGTCAAAGGTCCCGTCCGCAAACGGCAGGGATACGGCGTTTCCCCGCACCCATCTCCTCGGGCCGCCGTTCGTCGAATGGGCGAATCTGAGCGCAAAACTGGAGTAGTCGAGCCCAAAATAGTCCACTTCCCTGAACCTCCTCACCGGGGCGATGGGGCCGCAGCCGATGTCGAGGAGGCGCGAACCTGGGGGGATCGCCTCGAACAGCAACAGGTGGTCCGGGTTGACCTCGGTGTTTGCCGCCTGGCACCTCTTCAAATATTCCGTCCAGGTGGAATCGCTTTCAAAGAACTGCTCCAGAGCCTGCTGAAGACGGTTCTGATCGCTCACAAAAGCCCTCCATGAACTTTTCTCGCTCAATCCCCCCGCTCCACCACCTTTAAACCCTGAAACCGAAACTCGTCCCCTTTGAGCGGCAGGGCCACCGCGGCCCCCGACCTCGCGCTCCGGAAGACCCCCTCCAGCGCCTCGTTGTTCTTCAGGCCGTCCCGGAAGTCCGGGACCTGCGCGAAAGCGCCCGAAATGGCCGCGTGGAAGGCGTCCAGAAAGTCCCCCCTCAACGGAGGGACCAGAAGCGCGCGCCACCTCGGCTCTCCGCGCGTCCAGAGCCTCAGCCCCCCCTGATCCAGGACGAGGGACCCCTCCGACCCCGACACCTCCAGCGATGCGCAATCCTTGTGCCCCGTGGCCCAGCGGGACGTCAGCAGGTGGGCCATCGGCCCCTCCTTGAAGGAGAGGCTGAAGCCGCACGCGTCCTCGCAGACCGGGGGGCCGGGCCGGAACTGCCTCGTCCAGGCCTGGACCTGCTCGATCTCTCCAAACCAGAGACGGCACAGGTCGATCAGATGGGAGCCGAGGTCCAGGACGATGCCCCCTCCAGGCCCGAACCTCCAGGCCGTGGCGTCGTCGCGCGCCTGCGCGGGCTCGCCCGTCCCCGTGAACCATCCGCCCTGGAACAGCGCCCCCCAGACGTGGTAGACGCGGCCCAGGGCCCCGGAGCGGATGAGCTCGGATGCAAAGGCGATGTCCGGGAGAAACCGGTAGGAGAAGTTGACCATGTGCGCGGTCCCGGCCTGTCGCGCGGCCTCCCACATGGCGAGGGCCTCTTCAAGGCTGCTCCCCAGCGGCTTTTCGCAGAGCACGTGTCTCCCCGCCTCCAGGGCGGCCAGGGCGACCTCGCAGTGGGCCTGGGCCGGCGTGCACACGAAGACCGCCTCCACCCCCTCCTCCCGCATCAACTCCGACAGCGAGGCGCAGGCCCGCGCCCCGAAGTCGTCGGCGACCCGGCGCGCGGCCACCCGATTCAGGTCATAGACCGCCCTCAGCCGGAAGGTCCGCCGCCCCCTGAGCCTCGGAAGGTAGGCCCAGCGGACCACGTTTCCCACGCCGACCAGCCCGACCCCCACGGGCCTCGCATCCGGCGGGGCAGCGGCCGGCGTCCTCTGGAGGCGGCGTTCCAGCCTGCGAAAGATGCGCCGCAGAAGCGTCCGCTCTTCGATCTTCAGTGTGGAAGGGTTCATGGCCTGATCTTTGCCCTTTCGGAAGGACTCTCAACGAGATAGTCCAGGATTCTGTTCAGTTTGTCGAAGCCCAGGTTTCTGAACTCCCCGACGTCTTCGGGCCGGACCAGTCGCAGTTTCCGGATCATGACGAGGTATGCCCCGGCGTAACCGACGCCCAGCCCCAGCAGCGTGGCCACATTCAGCCTCGGAAACAGGGGAGAGAGAATCGCCCCCAGAAGGACCAGCGGAACGGTTATCTTCACAAAGAACTTGAAGGGGAAATAGATCCCCTCCACGACCCTGGACACCGCATACAGGATGCAGGGCGCGGATATGGCGTGGGCCCCCAGAACCGCCGCGACCGCCCCGTACATCCCGTACCGGGGGATCAGCAGATAGTCCAGCGACAGGGCGACGACGATCTGCAGGACGGTCAACGGAAACATCTTGAGAATCTTCTCCTTGGTGATGATGGCCATGGACAGGGGCATGTAGATCAGCGGCGCCGTGTGGAGGATGAAGAACAGGGCGGCGATGGGTCCCGCGGCCTGCATTTTAGGGCCGTAAAGCAACGTGATGATCTGCGGCGCCCAGAAGGCCCCGAAGATCGAAACCGGGACCGCCGTCAGGATCAGCGCCCTGTAAAAAGAGGCGATGAGCCTCCCCAGGCAGTCCTTGTCCCTGGCGTAGGCCTCGGCGAACCCGGACACGAAGAGGTTCTGCACCGCCAGCGGGATGAACGTGACGATCATGAACGGGAGCGAACACCCCAGGTCGTACAGGCCGACGACGGCGGGCGTGGCGAAGACCCCCAGAAAAAAGACCTCCGAATACCTCCTCACCAGCATGTTGGCCACGGAGTCCAGCGCGCTGGACAGGGAGATATTCATCGTCCGGCGCTTCCCTATGCCGGGGGAGGAGGCGGGATGCCATTTCAGGCGTCGAACGAACCCGGCCAGAAGAATCCCCCCCACGACGGAGACGGCGACGAACGGCGCGATCTGCGCCAGGAGCGCCACGTGGACCTCCGGGGCGATGGGCAGGAGCGCGGCCGCTATCCCGAACCAGAGGACCCCCCGGCAGACGGACATGATCGACACGACACGGACCTGAAACAGGGAGGTGAAGGCGTCGTTGATAAAGTTCCTGCTCAGTTCCACCCCCACCAGCAGGGCCACCAGCGGCAGATAGTACTGAAAGTCCGCGTGAAACCATCGGTCGAACCATGGCTTTGCCGCCCACAGGGCCAGGCCGGAGACCGCCACCATCCCCGCCTGTAAAGCCCCTGTCTTCCACAGCAAATTGCGCAGGCCGGTCCGATTCTGCGCGACCAGCAGCTCCGGGATGAACCGGACCAGCGCCGTGTTGAACCCCAGGCTGCACACTACGATCAGATATTCTCCGATATTCCTGCAGAGGCTGAACAGGCCATAGCGATCCGCGCCCAGAGTTCTCACCGTAACGACGGAGATCCCGAAATACGCCAGGAAGAGGACGAGTTTGCTGGCGACTGTCCACGGGACGCCGCCCACGACCCTGCGCGAAAAGAAGATCGCCTCGGGGGCTTCGGCCTCCCCCTCAGGACGACTTATACAGGACGGTAGCGTCGACACGGACAATCCCTTTTCCATTCGGATTGGCATGGTTCAGGTCTTTGAAAACTTACTCTTGTACTTCAGTATGGGATACTCAAAATACCGGTACACCAGACTCTCAAGAATGACCACCCCGGTTGCGGAGAGGCAAAACACAGTCCAGGGTTCAACAGAGATGCGCGTTTTTACGGCTATGATAACCAGCACATGGAGCAGATAGATTCCATAGCTTATTTTCCCAATATGGTTGAGCAATCGGTTTCCCAGAACCGGGACGTTGGGCCTGATCGCGCAACCTCCTATGCTCACGGTCATCAGGAGATACAACAACTGGGATGTCAACGCGGTATAGTGGCTAAACTGAATCGTGAGCAGCATGGCAACGGTCGTCAACCCTGTGAGTCCGAGTATAACAGGTCTGGACAGAAAAGATTTAAATACCCAGAATCCCTGTTTGGCGTTGAGCGCAAAGGCCAGCAGAACGCCCATTAAAATGGGTTCCCGATAACTGAACACGATTCTCCAGATTAAATTCGGGTCATCTTCACTGATCCATCCCGCGTTGAAAATCAGGATTTTTGAAAATAGAGCGCCTGCTAATAAAAGAGTCAGATGCCGTCGGTTAAACCATCGCATAAATTGGCTGAAAAACAGGTAGAACTGCTCTTCGACGGCAAGAGACCAGGAGAAAAAAAACGGCCCTGTCGCTAAAACAGTTGTCAGATTGCTAAAATAAAACAGATGGCTGATGAACCTCTGTTTGAATAGCGATTGATTCTCCGGCGAAAATTGACCGAACACGAAAACGAGAAGGACGTAAACAAACAGAACAGCGTAGTACAGAGGGAAAAGCCGGAGGGAACGCCTTATGTAGAAATGGATCAAATTGATCCGGCCGTTTTTCCTCTCCTCTCTGAGCAATAAGCTACAGATCAAAAATCCGCTTATAGAAAAGAACAGAGCTACGCCGTAACGCCCGTTCATCTGGAGAGTCCGAAAGATGCTCTCGCCCAAGGGGGGGACATGATGGAATAAAACCAGCAGGATAGAAATGCCCCGCAACCAGTCGAGGTTTTGGAAAAAGGTCGATGCCAAAAAGTCTCTGTACTGAGCCTCCGTGCCCAATTGGTTAAAAGACCCAAATGGCCTGCGGGTGCGGACGCGGAGCAGCAGGGCTTTGGCAACGCCGACAACGCCCCTTTCGGACCTGTCCAGGGCCTCGGTCCGGTCGTATGGCTCTATGATCACACCCTCTTTTTCCGTAGTCTGTCCGTCCGTGGGATGCCGGAAGGATGGCGTCTCCGCCTGGGCAGCCGATCCGTTAGCCCCCTGGACCCGCTTGCCGTTCTGTGATTCGAGCGCGATCTTCATAAACATCTCGCCCTTATGGTTTGGCGATGAGCCGTCTCAGAAGGTGTCTGAAAAGGGGGAATTCTGCGGGCACGGTGCGTCGAATCACAGGCATAAGACCTGCGACTGTGGACCCCATTCGCCAGTAAAGTCGACTTTTCTGCCACCCTCTCAACGCGGATTGCATGGGGCGCTCCACGTAGCGGTAGGTCAACGTGGAGGCGCCGATGACGGCGGCCACCACCCCTGCTGCGAAGAGGGTCTCCCATACGATGGACGGACTGCCCGATCCGAAGGCCATTCTCTGATGCAGAACGGCGGATACCTTGCGGAGAAGTTCAAACACGAAAATCTGCATCAGGTAGACAGAGTAGGAGATTTCGCCCAGAAACGTCATACATCGTGAACCGAGTAATGTGGTCAGCCTTCCGGGACCCTGTAAGGCCGCGGAGAGCACGGTCACGCATGCCACCAGCACGACGCAGGTGTCCGGAAGACCGGCGAATATCGCCGCTGCGACGGCAAGGGGCGCCAGGATCAGCGCGGGGGTTGTCCATCTGTTGAGACGTCCGGCTCTTCCCTTGTAGACGGTATAGACCAGCATGCCCAGCGTGAACTCGAACAGGCAGCGGAACATGGCTGGGCCGCCAGCGATGTTGAGCCGCAGGTCTCCGTGCAGAGACTCCAGAACGTAGAGTCCGCTGAGACACAGGATGGAGAGGGCGACTCTGGACCGAACGGAGAGACGCGGGATGAGCAGGACAAGAAAGGGAAAGACGGCATACGCCCACCACTCGGTGCTGATAGACCAGGATGGGAAATTCCAGCTGTGCTGTCCTGAGACGCCCAATCCATTGAGAAGAAACAACTGGGCCGCGAGAGACGACGGGCTGTGAGTGCCAGCGAAGGGCTGCTCCCGAGATGCGATGCCCAGACCAGCTACGTAAAGCACTGTCCATTTTACGACTTCAAGCAGGACGAACATCAGCAGGACAAAGGCATGCAAAGGGTATATCCGGGAAAAGCGTGCGTACATGAACTTGATATATGTCTTGAACTCCACCTTGCGGTCAAATGAAGCGGTATAGACGTGGCTGAGCACGAAACCGCTCAGGACAAAGAAGAGGTCGCAGGCCAGGTAGCCCGCTTCCAGCCACCGACAGAGGAGGTACTCCCGGATGGAAGGCAAGAGAAAGTAGGCCGGAAGGTGAAAGAACACGACCCACAGCGCGGCGATCCCCCGGATAGGGGTCAGAAGCGGCAGGTAATCAGGCCTTTCAGGCCCGCGATCCCTCAGTTCCGCGCCTCTTTCCGGGGCCTGGGGATTGACGTGTGGCGCGAAGGGTGTAGTCTGTTGCACGGCAAGCGATTCCATTCAGGTCACCCCCTCCGATTTATCACCTTGTTCTTGCTCAACCATCGGCCCAGACTGCCTTTGGGATACCCGACTGCAAAGAAAAATATGTCATTAATGTCTAAATATATAATTTTGGCTAAAATTGTCAAGAAGATAAGTTATATATTTTAAGACTTTAATGATTTTTATGTATAAGCGGCTTTTCGGGTGGACACAAAAAGGCCCGGCGGATGGGACATTCCGCCGGGCCTGGGAAAAGGAATCGGATGTTCTTTCGTAGGGGCGGTTCGCGAACCGCCCCTACATCTATTTCGCAAACAACATCTTCCTGACCTGGGAAAACCCCCCTGCCTCCAGGCGATAGATATACAGTCCGGTGGCCACCTGCCGCCCGGCGGCGTCCCGGCCGTCCCACTGGATGCTGTGGACGCCCGGCCCCTGCGCGGCGTCCACCAGGACGCGCACCCGCTGGCCCAGGAGGTTGTAGACCACCAGCCGCACCCCGGACGCCTCGGCCAGCCTGTAGCGGATGGTCGTGGACGGGTTGAACGGGTTGGGGGTGTTCTGGTCCAGCCCGAAGGTCAGACCCGCCTCCTGTTCGCTCCCCCTCTCCCTGCCTGTCCTGAGCGAAGTCGAAGGATGGGGGAGGGGGATGGGGAGAGGGGTCGCCGGCTTGGCCGCGCCGCCCGTCGCGCCCAGACCCATCAGCGCGGCGAAGTGCTCCGCGTGCGACGCCTGCGACTCCCAGACCGTGAACTCGTTGGTGATGACAAACGTGCGGATGTCCCCGTACCTCCGCATCAGGGGGTGCAGGCTGAAGCTGGGGTAGAAGGCGGCATTGCCGGGACTGTAATAAGGCGCTGTCGAGAGGTCGCTGACAGGGCCGTACACCGGGATGCCCGGGATGGGGCCTTTGCCCTCCTTGATGAAGCTCAGGGCGTCCAGGTGCAGCGGCTCCTCCACGCGGCGGGACCCGAGACCCGTGAAATAGACCAGGCCGTCCGGGTTCCCCCCCAGCGCGTAGTCGGCGGCCAGGCTGAGCGCATCAAAGTAATCCTGGGCCACGGACGGGGACAGGCCGCCCATCTGGAGGCGGGCGTAGACCGTGTCCATGAACTTGCCCGTCGTGACCCCGTTCCCCCAGTCCGGGCTGGTCGTTCGCGGGCTGCGGTGCGCGTGCGCGGAGTTCAAAACGCTGTTCACGGCCTCATTGGCGTAGTTGGTCAGCCACTGCTGGGACGTGGACACGATCCCGGCGTCCGCGTCGGCCCGGCCCAGGTAGCCCAGGATGAAGTCCGGCATGGCGCGGTCGTTGTTGAAGAAGTCCCCCATCCAGTACTGGGCGGTCGCAAAGTTGCTGAACGCGCCGTACGTGCCCATCGCGGCCCACGCCGCCTCAAACGCGGCCTTGTAGGTCGCGTCCCCGGTCAGCCGGAACAGCTCGCCCGAGGCGTAGAGCCGGTTGGCATTGCTCGCGCCGTTGGCCGCCGCGTAGGTGTAGGCGTTGGCCGCCCGCGCCCGCAGGGCGCCGGAGCGGGCCGCGTCGTAAGGGGCCACCAGCCGCGCCGCCTGGGCGAATAGCCCCGCCACGCGGGCCGTGTGGTTGGCGTCGCGGGAGAACGTCCAGTAAGGCAGCGGGTCCTGGTCCGTGTGGTAGAACCCCCACGGGTGACGGTAGGAGTCGCACCCGGAGCGCACCCCGCCATCGCTCTCCTGAAGCTGCTCCCAGCCCGCCACGCCCCAGAGCGCCTCGTCCAGCAGGTCCGGGATGCCGTTTCCGCTCTGGGGGATGTTGAGCTGCCCGTCCGTGAACGCCCCCGGGTTGAGTTCGTAGGCCCGCATGAGCATCTGCGCGACCACGCTGTGCATGGGCCGCTGGTCAAAGTCCCCTGCGTCGTGATAGCCGCCCACGAGGGGGCGCTCGCCTGTCTTGGGCGTGGTCTCCGCAAAGGGCGCATCTGCGCCGGGGTTCGTGTTTTCCGCGGTGTAGATCGTGGGGTGGTCCGCCGGCCTGGACCAGATTCCGTCCGTGTAGGCCGGCTTCAGGTCCCCGCCCCAGCGGTTGTAGAAGAGGCCGCGCGTGACCGTGGAGAAGGCTTTGGACACCGCAGCCTGGCTCACGGCCGTGGCCCAGGACACCCCCACGCCGGGGATGCGCACGCGGTAGCGCGCGCCCTCCGCAGGGGGGACCGTGGAGAGGTCGATCTGCCGGACCTCGGCGCCCGCGTCACTGTCGTTCGTCGAGCGCGAGGCGATCCCCAGGCCGCCCACCGCCAGGGTGCGCGGCAGATTGGCGTCCGCAGGCTCGGAGAGCGCCTCCGCCGTGGCCGGGAAGTTCGCCAGGGACAGGGCCCCGCCGTCCCCCATCCAGCCGGAGACGTAGGCCCAGCGCCTCCTGGCCTTCGGGTTGTACCCGACCTGGTTGAGCTGCACGACCGGCGTCTCTAAGTAGCGGTCGCTGAACGGCAGGGTGAAGTCGAGGCCGAGCGGCCCCGTGATGCGCAGGACCTCCCGGCTGCCGACCGCCCCGTTCAGGACGAGATAAATGCGGTGGTCCACGTCCACCACGTTGTCGTCATAGGGAGCGCCGAACCCGATCTGATAGCTCGGCTGGCTGACGGGGATGGTGTGGCGGTGGACCTGCGAGACCTGGATCGGCGTACCGTCCCGGCGCGTCACCGTCCAGGGGCCGGCCTGCCACGTGGAACCCTGGTTGCCGGTGAGGCCGGTCCCATTATAATAGGTACCCTTGTTTTCCAGCACGATCATCAGGACGTTCGGCGCATAGCCGTGCGCCTCGCGGAGGGGCGTGTCCAGCGTGGCGCGAGGGCCGCCCTTCGTGCGGGTGTAGGCGTTGCTCGACACGGCCCCCGAAGGGGTGTCTGCCTCCACGCGCAGGAACACGTCCGCCGCCGCCGCCAGCTTCGTGAACTGATAGCTGGTGGCGTTCCCCGGCAGCGTCGCCACCAGTTTCTGGTCGGGCAGAGACCCTCCGGCGACCGCCGCCGGCTCCGCCGCCAGGTACACGCGGACCCCGGTGGCGTTGGACACCTGCGCCCAGGCGATGCTGACCGTGCTCGACGTCACGGAGGTCACCGAGACCCCGCCCGCCGGCGCGGGAGGTGGGGGTGAGGTGGTCGTCCCATCCCCCGTCAGGGACACCCCGGATGGGCTTCCTGTGGCGTCGTGGGCGATGGACAGGGAGGCGGACTTGGTCCCCGCCGAGGTCGGCGCAAACGTCACCGTGATCGTCTGGCTCCCTCCCACTGCCACCGTGGCCGTGGTCGGAGAGACCGTAAACTGCGAGGCGTCCGTCCCGCCCACCGCGATGCCCGTGACGTTCAGCGTCGCATCCCCCGTGTTGGACACCGTGAGCGTCTGTGTCCCGGATGACTCCACGTTGAGGCTGCCGAACGACAGCGAAGAGGGCGAGACCGAAGCCACCGGCGCTGGCGCAGGGGCCGGGGCCGGTGTGGAGGAGAGGCTCACGGCCTGGATGTCGTCGATGTAGATTTTATGCCCCGAAGTTGGCCTGGCTACTCCAAAATACAGGATCTCCACGCTGTTGAGCGAGTAACTGGAGGTCTTCAGGGCCGAGATGGGGATCCGGACCAGCTTGTAGGCGGTCGTCAGTCCCCCGCCCCCCACGATATAAGGATCGATGTTGACGCTGTTGCTGAAGTTGGGCCAGGCGTAGACGCTGAAGTCGAACGTCCTGCCCGGCATGTCCGACTTGGCGTAAAACTGGATCTCATCGTATCCTGAGAGGTCCATCCGCCAGGCGCTCAGGCCGTTCAGGCCGAGGCTGGGGGAGTGCCAGGGGTCCGGGGCGCCCTCGAAGCACCAGGTCCCCTGATACGCCTGCGTGTTGTTGGCAGAGCCATACTCAAACGTCGCCCCCGCCGTCTCCCCGTTCCAGAGGAGTTGCTGGATCGCCCCCGCCCCGCTCAGAGAAACGCCGGACGGACTCCCCGCCGCGTCGTGGGCGATGGACAGGGAGGCGGATTTGGTCCCCGCCGAGGTCGGCGCAAACGTCACCGTGACCGTCTGGCTGCCCCCGGCTGACACCGTCGCCGTGGTCGGAGAGACCGTAAACTGCGAGGCGTCCGTCTCGCCCACCGTGATGCCCGTGATGTTCAGCGTCGCATCCCCCGTGTTGGACACCGTGAGCGTCTGCGTCCCGGATGACCCCACGTTGACATCCCCGAACGACAGGGAGGAGGGCGACTGGGCGTAGACCGGCGCTGGCGCAGGGGCAGGCGTCGGAGTCGGCGTCGGTGTGGAGGAGAGGCTCACGGCCTGGATGTCGTCGATGTATATCTTGTGCCCCGAGGTCGGCCTGGCCACTCCAAAATACAGGATCTCCACGCTGTTGAGCGGATAGCTGGCCGTCTTCAGGGCCGAGATGGGGATCTTCACCAGCTTGTAGGTGGTCGTCAGCCCTCCGCCCCCCACAATATAAGGATCGATGTTGACGCTGTTGCTGAAGTTGGGCCAGGCGTAGACGCTGAAGTCGAACGTCCTGCCCGTCATGTCCGCCCTGGCGTAAAACTGGATCTCATCGTATCCCGAGAGGTCCATCCGCCAGGCGCTCAGGCCGTTCAGGCCGAGGCTGGGGGAGTGCCAGGGGTCCGGGGCGCCCTCGAAGCACCAGGTCCCCTGATACGCCTGCGTGTTGTTGGCAGAGCCATACTCAAACGTCGCCCCCGCCGTCTCCCCGTTCCAGAGGAGTTGCTGGATCGCCCCCGCCCCGCTCAGAGAAACGCCGGACGGACTCCCCGCCGCGTCGTGGGCGATGGACAGGGAGGCGGATTTGGTCCCCGCCGAGGTCGGCGCAAATGTCACCGTGATCGTCTGGCTGCCCCCCACGGCAACCGTGGCCGTGGTCGGAGAGACCGCGAACTGCGAGGCGTCCGTCCCGCCCACCGTGATGCCCGTGACCGACAGGCTGCCCGTGCCGGTGTTGCTGATCGTGAACGTCTTCTGCGACGTGGACCCCACGCTGGTGTTGTCCATCGCCAGCGAGGCCGTAGACAGGCTGATCGCCGGAATGCCCACGCCGCTCCCGCTCAAAGACACGTTCGTCGGGCTGCCCTGCGCATTGTGCGCGATGGACAGGGAGGCGGACCCGGTCCCCGCCGAGGTCGGCGAAAACGTCACGGCCACATTCTGGCCCTGGCCGGGGTTCACGCTGAAAGAGGTGGGAGAGGCTGAAAACTGCCCGGCGTCCGCGCCGGAGAGGGTGATGCCCGACACGGTCAGCGTCGCCGTCCCCGGGTTGGACATCGTGAGCGTCTGCGTCCCCGATGACCCGACGTTGACATTCCCGAACGACAGCGAAGAGGGCGAGACCGAAACCCCTGGAACGAGCTTCACGGCCTGTACGTTATCAATGTAAATCTTATATCCCGCATTCGTCTTGGCCGTCCCGAAATACAGGATCTCCACGCTGTTGAGCGGGTAGCTGACCGTCTTGAGGGCCGCGACGGGAATCCGGACCAGCTTGTAGGTGGTCGTCAATCCCCCGCCCCCCACGATGTAGGGGTCTATGTTGACGCTCTTGCTGAAATTGGGCCAGGCGTAGACGCTGAAATCGAGCGTCTTGCCCGTCGTATTGGCCTTGGCATAAAACCAGACCTCGTCGTAGCCCGAAACATCCGCCCGCCAGCTGCTCAGGCTGTTCAGGCCAATGCCGGGGGAGTGCCACGGGTCCGGGGCGCCCTCGAAGCACCAGGTCCCCTGATACGCCTGCGTGTTGTTGGCCGAGCCGTAATGAAAGTCAGTGGTCCATGTCTCCCCATCCCAGAGGGTCAGGCTCTGCGCCTGCGCATCTCCGAAAAAGCTGACAAGGCACCCCGCTAAAAGGGCGAACATCACCGCGAAGGAGAGGATCGATCTTTTCATTTTGACTCCGTCTGTAAAACGGTTATATTTTCTGTGCAAGAACGCAGAAAGGGGCGTGGCCATTCATCTGCGCGGTGGATAGGGCTTTCCCCTTGCGATCTTGTCGGGCTATCGGTGACGAGCTGTGGCAGGCGCGAACCGATAGCCCCTTTTTTATTGGGTGGTCTTTTAGAGAGCCGTGAGAGAGTTGTAGGGCGCGATCGATGATCGCGCCTCAACGTGTGCGTTCGGGGAGGGGGCCCCCTCCCGAATAAAGGTTACGGCCTATCCCTTTTGCAACCCACGTGCCATTCCGTTTTGTTCATTTATATATTCAATGTTTATAATGACTTAATTTAAACCCGGAAAGCGAGAGATCCCTTATCCGTTCAGATTTTTGAACATCGAAGGAGGGGCCTCGTTAAAATTCTCATACGAGTTACGCATCTGGCCTCTGAAGGCCCAGAATGCGCAGCTCTTATCGTATGAGAGAAGAGATCGCCCGGAGGTGGGTGAGATCGCGGAAAGGCGAGGGGATTCGAGGATGAGGATGGGGTGAATTTTATAGGAGAGATGGAACGCGGGTCTTCTCATCCATAATCACGAACTGCATCTGATCCCTGGTAAGGCCTATGGCATTCGTCAGGTTGGCCCCCCGCAGGTCGGCCCCATGAAGGATCGCTTTCCGCAGGTCGGCTCCCTGGAGATAGGCCCCGTGGAGTTTGGCGCCCTGGAGCTTGGTGTCCTGGAGGACCGCCTTCTGGAGGTCCACCAGCTGGAGGCTGGCCCCCTGGAGGCTGACCCCCCGGAGGTTGGTCTTCCCGAGGTCGGCGCCCAGCAGGTCGGCGCCCCGCAGATCGGCCCACCAGAGTTTGGCCTCCCGGCAATCGGCCCCCTGAAGGCCGACCCCCCGCAGGTCGGCCTCCATGAGGTCGGCCTCCCTCAGGTCAGCGCCCTGGAGCCTGGCCCCGTGAAAGCAGGTCCCCTGGAGGGTGGTCCCCCGCAGGTCAGCCCCCCGCAGATCAGCGCCCTGAAGGCTGGCCCCCTGGAGGTCGGCGCCCCGCAGGTCCGCCTCCTGGAGGCGAGACGTGGCCAGTCTGGCCCCCCGCAGATCGGCCATGGCCAGTTTGGCGCCCCGCAGGTCGGCGCCTATGAGGTAGGCCCTCCGCAGGTCCGCCTCCTGGAGATTGGCCCCCTCGAGGTCCGCCCCCCGCAGATCGGCCCCCAGAAGATAGGCCTTTTTCCCCTCTTCCCCCTTGGATTCCACCCACCTCCGATGCGCCTCAAAAATCTCTTGATGCGTCACGAAAACCTCTTCCAATGGCCTCGGCTCGTTCATCACTCCTTCTCCTGTCTTAGAGCTGCTTTCTCAGGAGCGCGCAGGGCTTGCATCTTCTTCGGCTCTCTCTGTTTTGATAGGGTCCAGAATCACTTTTTTTCCGTGCTAAAACGCAGAAAGGGGCGTGGCATCCTTCCGTGCGTTGGAGTGTCTCCCCCTTGCGTTCTTGTCAGGTTATCGGGGACGAGCGGTGGCAGGCGCGAACCGATAGCCTCTAAGAGGGTCACCGCTTACTTTAGCAACCCATGTGCCATTTCTCGTGAAATATTTTAGGCCATTGTTTTTTGCTTACTTATAAAAAAGATGGCGAAAGGCTGATCGGTCATGTCTAAATTCTTGAACGAGAGGGGAGGGCTTTGTCAAAATTATCTTACGGAAAAGAGGGGGGCTCGAATAGAGGGCGAGGTTCGACCGCGAAGGGTGAGGGCGCAGAGGGGGGGGGCCTGTTGAGGGAAAAAAATACGGGATGAAGACAGATCGCTTCATCCCGTATAGGGGAGTCCTGGAGCGCGGCTGACGACGGCGGGAGGGAGCCGGTCAGCCGGTCCAGAAACCCCCTTTCATTCTTACGCAAGCGCCGGCGTCAACCGTGCAGGGCGACCTCCCTGAGGACCTCGTCCGGGCTGTGCCCATTCCCGGACCTCCATCGCCCCTCCAATTTCTCCGCCACCTGGGGGAGGGTGGTGTATTCCATCTCCTCCATCGGCAGGCGATGCGGCTCAAAAGGACCGTGCCGGCGCAGATAGT
>Ga0137796_10000500_pt1 | contig 24235 bp, 31 predicted proteins | sample OV2TP3_FD_97704 | JGI IMG/M metagenome (GOLD analysis project Ga0137796, IMG submission 97704) | reverse complement strand
CGTAGGGATCGAATAATTTCTTGTGCTCATCTAAGGCAAACCGATCGGTCATGCCGGCGATATAGTTGCAGATGATTTCATGCTCCGCCATTTTGCTATATTTCCGGTCTCTGTGATAAATGGAATACGGCAGCTGTGTTGGCTTTCCCTTGTAAACCTTGAAAAGATCATCGATAATCCTTCGCGCCTTGGCGGTCATGCGCTCGACGCGGTAGTGATGATACAATTTCTTATTCAAAAGCTCCTGAAGACGGCTGCGCTCTTTTCCCATCGGTCGGCTAAAACCAACGAGCGTCTTTTTGCATCTTTTGACATCGGTGGAAGTCTTAAGACTGGCTTTTTTAAATTGTTCATCGGAGGCCTTAAGCAAATCGGTTGCCTGCCTATCAATGAGTTCTTTCACAATCTGATACTTGCGCATCTCCCGGTTAATAGAAAAAAGGGTCTTGGTGATCTTGTGGAAGGCTTTCTGCCAGAGCTCACTTCCCATAAGATCTTCTTCTGTCAGGCATCCCGAGGTGAGGCCGTCATCAATATCGTGATTGAGATAGGCCAACGAATCCGCGATATCGACGACCTGAGCCTCCAGGGTCATTCCTTCTTCGAAGAGCTTGCTTTCCGCCTCCGGGACATCAAAGGGGGTGTGGTGTTTCAGGATTCCCACCAGCACCTCCCGAGAAAGATTCAAACCGTCAAAATCCGGATATCTTTTCTCAAATCTGGTAACAATCTCAAAACTTCTTTTGTTATGGTTGAACCCCTTAAATCCAGCCTCGATCATGATCTGGTTTAAAGCCTCCTCTCCGGCGTGTCCAAAAGGAGGATGCCCCAAATCATGCGCCAAGGCAATGGCTTCGATCAAATCTTCATTGAGCTTGAGATTGCGCCCGATGGTCCGGGCAATCTGGGCCACCTCAATTGTGTGCGTTAAGCGCGTCCGATAGTAATCTCCCTCCAGGATGGCAAAGACCTGCGTTTTATATTCCAGCTTCCGGAAGGCCTCGCAATGAACGATGCGATCGCGGTCTCTTTGATAGCACGTTCTCGTTGGGTGAGGGCCTTCCGGATATTCCCGGCCCGATGAATCTTTGCTCTTCATAGCATACGGGGCCAGGATTTGATCTTCTAGGGCTTCAATGTCTTTTCTGGTACGCATCCTGCAGCTGATGAAAGACGGTTTTAAGCGAATGAGATATCACTTTGGTATTGCCAATGATGGGCATAAAATTCACATCCCCGCCCCAGCGGGGGACAAGATGAATATGCACATGCCCCGGAAAACCCGCACCAGCGATGCGGCCGAGATTCATGCCGATATTATACCCTCCCGGTTTTAGAATTTTATCCAACAAACGTTTCATGGATCCCAGTAAATCAAATAAGTCATCACGTTCCTCATGCGACAATCGCACCCAATCCTTGACATGCCGACAAGGAACAATCAAAAGATGACCGGTATTGTACGGATAAATATTAAGAACCGAAAAGGCATGTTTTGTCCGAACGACGATATAATTTTTCTTATCCTTTTTTTCAGCGGCTATCTTACAAAAGACACACTCCCTTTTGGGTGAATCATTTCTCAATTGGGCGATATATTTGACCCGCCAGGGGGCCCACAGTTTGTGCATATTACGATGGCGTCCGATCGGCAGCGACAACCTTAACCACCTTCCCTTTGATTCCCTCTTTACTGATTTCTAGTATACCATAAGAACAGTACGGAGCAAAAACGGTATCGTTGGGGCTCCCGGGATTAAAATACAAAACGCCGCTAATCCTTTCGTTGAAAGGCCGGTGGGAATGCCCAAAGACAATGCAATCCACCTTTTCTTTGGCAAACTCGGCTTTCACTCGATCGAGAATCATCTGTGGTGGACCCTCTCCGTGAAAAAGACCGATTTTAAAGAGGCCCAGCTTGAGAACTTGTTTCCGAGGAAAAATCGTATGGATGTCGGGCCCATCCATATTCCCGTAAACCCCTTGGACTTCCTTAATGGCTTGAAGCTTCTTAAGATCGCTGCCGGAACAAAAATCCCCGGCATGAACAATAAAATCCACCGTTTCAAAATCCTTAAGCATCTGCGGTGGTAAATCTCGGGAATGGGTGTCGGAGGTAACCCCTATTTTCATCAGATGATAAAAGGCTTATCGTAAAAACTCAATAAGGCGTTGATTTCTTTTTCATTCCAAATCCACATCCGTTCTTGGAGGGCCTTGATTCTCGTATTTTCATCCAAATCACTCAAGGAAATCAAGACCTGTCCTTGGGGCCTCTCTTTGAGTTTTTTCGATTCCAGCAAAAAAAGATGGACATCATTTTCGCACAGATTCTCTTTCTTCAAACCAATGAACCATGTCCCTTCCGGAGAGCTCGCCTTGAGGATCTCGAAGCCCGTGCCGAATGAGTCGTTCTTAGGCAGATGGATAACCTCGCGAAAAATCGGCAGTTTATATCTTCGTCCATTGAGACAGACGGCTTCATTGTCAAAACAATACAGAAGCTCTGTGACTCTCGAGGGCAAATCTCGTTTTGAGGTGATCTGAAAATTGACAACCAAATGAGTGAGCTCTTCCTGAAATTCCGTTCTGATCTGATGGGAAAGAAGATCCAAGGCCTTAAGCCGTCTTTGAAAAATACCCTTCAGCCAATATTTTAAAAGCTTATCAGGAAAATAAAACGTTTGACCGTTTTTACCGATCAGACCCAGCTCCATCAGGCGATTGAGCCGCTGATTGATCATCTGCGGCTTTAATCCGGCCTGCTGGGCGGCCTCTCTTAATCTGTGTTTCCCTTCCGTCAATGCGATCAAGACCGAAGACATCGCCCAATTGCTTTTCGAGGAACACAGCGGCCCGACGGTCATCTCAAAGTGGCGGTTCAAAATACCCCAAGGATAAAAAAGGACATTCTCAATCGCCTGAGTCAGCAAAGGTAAAAATATTTCTCTTTGTTGATGGATGGAGCTGAGATGGAGCAGCTCCCGGACAATCACATTGAGATATAAAGGGTATCCGCCGGTAAAATCCGCCAAGAAATCCCGCAGGGGCTGACTGATCTGAATTTCCTTGAGATGAGCGCTGATCAATTCCTGGCTGGTCTTGGAATCGAGCGGTTCCACATCCAGAATCTCAAAATTTCCAAAAAGAAGCGACAACTTTTCTGCCAAAATCTTTTTAGCCACGGCCCCTTGGGAGCTGGCCACGACATAAATACAACGTTTTTGGGTCATAATTCTTTTGCCCAGCTCCTGGAAAACATCGCTCACCCCCAGCTCCTCCAGATTCTGGAATTCATCCAAAACAATCACACAAAACTGGCCCGATTCTCCGGTCAAGACCTCCGGCAAGGAGATGATCTGCCGATACGCCTCCTCATACTTGTGCTTCGATAAATTGGTCTGGATTCTTTTGATTTCTTCCACGGTCTGAGGGATCAGCTTACGGGCATTCTCCATTAAAAGAGAAATATCATTAAAAAGAGGCAATCTTTGTATCCGGCAGAACTCATACAAAAATCCTCCCAAAAATCTGGCAAAAAAGTGATTAATGTCTTTGTGATCCAAATCCAGATACAGGATGATGATGCTTTCCTCATCGAGCTCTTCCATAAATTTATGAAGAATCGCTGTCTTGCCGACAAATCGATTCCCAATCAAGGCCATATTCTGACGATAGCCTTCTTTCAAATCAACGACTCGACGCCTAAGAAGATGCAAGAGCTTTTGATGACCAAAAAACTGATTTTCTAGCGAAGTTTTCATCATGGCAAATAGTAAAGAGGATTATCCGCTTGGGCATTCTTTCTGATTTCAAAATGGAGAAAGGCCAATTCCCCATTGCCGCCCAGATGGGCAATGGGCTGACCCTGAATGATATCATCATCGAGCTTGACCGTCAGCTTTGCATTCTGTGCATAGATTGAATAATACCCATCGGCATGATCCAGAATCACCGTATGACCATAACCCTCCAGATAATCAGCAAAGATAACTTTTCCTGTTCGGGAGGCACAGACCTGATCTCCCTCATTGGCCCGGATATGGATGCCTCGGTTGACCATCACTCCCTTTCGGTCTCCGAAATACAGAATCACCTTTCCCTTAATGGGCCAGACGAATTCATTATTCTTGAAGTCGCGGTCTAAGACAATAGTTTTTACCTGATCCGCGCCGGGGATGAAAAGGAGCTGGCCTTTCTCGATATGCGCTCCATTCGGGATATTGTTCGTTCGGATCAACTCAGCGATTGTGACTCCATAGGTCTTGGCGATTCGCCAGAGGGTCTCGCCCACAGAGACTTTATGATAGACTCCCTTCTTGATGGTCAACGGCAGAGGGGCATGGGATAGGGAAGGCGCTGTGGCACACCCCCCCAGATAAAAGAGGGATGCCGCAAGAAGAAGCAGATAAGCTCGAGGGGGATTTAAGCGAGGGACGGGGATTGAACCCGCGACGTTCAGCTTGGGAAGCTGACATTCTACCACTGAATTACCCTCGCATAAATTAGGACTCTGCTTTAAGAATAAGTCCCGATCTTTCATTTTTGTACTCAGGGAAGTCAGACACGAGATGAAAATTTTTCCTTCAACAGGTACTGCTTCATGCCTTCCGCAGCTGCTGGATGGCTTCTTTGGGATCAGCCGCCTCACAAATGGCGCGACACACCGCCACACGGTTAATCCCCCGCTGATAGAGTTTGTCAATATTCTCCGGATTGATGCCGCCAATGGCGAAGACGGGGATCTTCAGACGAGCGATAACCTCTAACAGGAGATTTAAATCCAAGGGCTCTCGATCGGGCTTGGTTTTGGTCTTAAAGACTGAGCCAAATCCAATATAATCCGCCCCCTGGCCTTGGGCAATCTCGGCCTGCTCCCGGCTCTGGCAGGAACAACCAATGATGGCCTGAGGACCCATCATCTTTCTGGCGTAAGCAATGGGTACATCATCCTGTCCCAAATGGACGCCCGCGGCGCCGCTCGCAATCGCCAAATCAACCCGATCGTTCATAATAAAAGGAACTCTATCTTGTAGAGCCCCTAAAAGGCTCCTCGAAAATTTCAAAATGTCCCGGGGGCGGCCTTTTTTGTCACGCAGTTGAATCATGTCAACGCCCCATAAAACAGATTGCTGGACGACCTTAAGAAGATGATCATAATCGTTGACTTCGGTGTCCAAAATCAAATAGAGTTTATAATCGTTCAATGATTCTTTTTTCCAGTGCATAAATCTGATAACGCATTCTTTTGAAAGCCAAGGCTTTCCTTTGATTTCTTAACTTCATCAATTCTTCCAGGACCCTGAAGGACTCTTTGATCCTTTGGGAGTTGGCATAGAAAATATCGAGTGCGGTCCGCCTTTTGAGCTCGCTGGGGAAGGATTTTTTACCAACATCCTGTTCGATATTCCGGGATCGGATCAAATGCTTAATCGGCCAAAATCGCACAGCAGCACTCAGGCGATGACGAATCGTTTTGTAGGCTGACGTCTTCTGGGGATCGTTCAGAAAAAAACGGCACAAATCCTCGCAGACCCTTAAGCCCTCTTTGGCCCGATTGAAATTCGCATCAATAATCCGCAATATTCTTTTCTCATCTATGATACGGGTCACTTTTGATCGATTCGATCATTCGGGTTGTTGAAAAATTCTTCACATAACGAATGAATTCGACTTTACCGCCGTAGGAGCGCACAAAATCCGCCCCGGCTATCTTTTTGTTCTTCCAATCGGCCCCTTTAATCAAAACATCCGGCCTTAAGGCTTCAATGAGCTTCAGGGGTGTCTCTTCCGGAAAAATGGTCACATAATCCACGCACCCCAAAGCCGCGATCAAAGCCGCTCGGTGGCGCTCGGCTACAAGAGGCCGCCCATATCCTTTGATCTTTCTCACTGAGCCGTCACTATTTAACCCCACAATCAAGATCCGATTTTTCTTTTGGGCGGCTTCCAAATACCGGATGTGCCCAAAATGAAGGATATCAAAACAACCGTTGGTGAAGGCGATTGTTTTTCCGGATCGCCGCAAACGCGTGATCGTTTTTTTTAATATGCCCCGCCGCAGGATTTTTGTTTGAGAGTTCAAAGAGGAATCCCTTTAAAAATTATTCTCTACCAATTCGCAAAGGACATGCCCTAGACAGATATGGGACTCCTGAATTCTGGCCGTCTTGTTGGAAGGCACAATGAGATTGATATCACACAAGCCCGCCAGTTTTCCGCCCCCGCAGCCGGTCAACGAGATACAGATCATTCCCTTCTCTTTAGCCTTTTTAACCGCTTCGATCACATTCTTGGAATTGCCGCTGGTTGATAGAGCCACCACCACATCCCCCGGACGGGCCAGCCCCTCAATCTGCCGGGCAAAAACGGCATCGAACCCATAATCATTGCCCAAGGCCGTGAGAATGGAGGTGTCGGTCGTAAGAGCGATCGCGGGAAGGGACCGGCGTTCTTTTTGAAACCGCCCGATCAATTCCGCCGCCAGATGCTGACTGTCCGCGGCCGAGCCGCCATTTCCTAAAAATAGTATCTTCCCATTATTCTTAAGAGCGCGGGTCATGGCCTTAACCGCTTTCATGATCCCATCGAGATTCGCTTTGAGGGTCTCTTCCTTGACGCGGATGGATTCCTGAAAAATGGCTTGAATGATTTCTTTCATAGCCTAAAACTCTTTAAGCAAAGAAGACCTTGGCCATTTCATAGAGCTCCATGTCAACGGTCTTCCGTTTTCCAACGGCCTCTTCAATATCCACATAATGGAGCTTATTTCCCTTAAGGCTCACCATTTTACCGAATTTATTTTCTTTCACCAATTCCACAGCCTTAATACCAAAACGGGTGCCGATGATCCGATCATAAGCGCTGGGAATCCCTCCCCGCTGAATATGACCCAAGACACTGACACGGGTCTCATATCCGGTCTTTTGGGCAATCGTTTCCGCAACAAACTCGCCGATAACCCCAAATCGTCTTCCGAAACGATCCGGATGGTTTTTTTCTTTAGCCCCCGAATATCCATCCACCAGCGTCCCTTCTGAGATAACAATGATACTAAAATTCTTTCCGCGTTTATGCCGATTCTTGATCGTATCGCAGACTTCTTCCATATAAACAGGGATCTCAGGGATGAGAATCATGTCCGCACCTCCAGCGATTCCTGCCTGCAGAGCGATCCAACCGGTATAGAGTCCCATCACTTCAATCACCATAATCCGATGGTGGCTTTCCGCGGTTGTGTGCAAACGGTCAATGCATTCGGTGGCGATATTGACCGCGGTATCAAAGCCAAAGGCGTAATCCGTGCCGGACAAGGCATTATCAATGGATTTGGGAACTCCCACCACCTTGATCACGCCCTCTTTATACAATGCCAACGCAATCTTTAAGGTGTCCTCTCCCCCGATCGCAATGAGGGCATCGATACCGCTTCGTTTATAATTTTCTTTTATTTTTTTAATCATCTCGGGGTCCGCTAAAGGATTAATTCGGCTCGTTCCCAGAATGGTCCCGCCGCGATCCAGAATCCCAGAGATCGATCGCAGGTCTAAAATCCGCATGTCATTATCCATAAACCCAATCCAGCCGTTTTTAATTCCGGTTACAACATAACCCTCCTGCAGACCCTTGCGGACAATGGCTCGGATCACAGAATTTAATCCCGGACAATCGGCCCCGCCTGTCAATACCCCTAATTTCTTCATAACCTTAGGAACCTTTAATCAATGTCAACCTTACTTTAAGTCCGTACCTTAAGCCCGATATCCCTGGAAAGGAATCGTCGGTTCCGATCGCTCCCGATAGTTATCCTTATCCCGTTTTGATCGAGGCTCCTCAGAAATGATTTTAACCACATGAATCCTCACGCCCACTTTTTCTTCAATGCCAATCATATCCTGAATCTTGCTTTTAATAAGCTCCTGCAGCCGGGCGGTCACCTCCGGAATATTCACATCGGCCTTCAAAACCAGCCGTGCCTCCGCCTGCAGTCCTTTTTTCGTGGCAATAATATTGGGCCGAACTTCTTTGACTTCGGTCTCCCTTAAAACCAAACGTTTGACCATATCTTCAATGGCCCCCAAGGAAATGCTGACTCGTCCCGCAGGATTGTCGAAAGCAATCGTCCTCTCTTTCTGTTCAAAACCGGCAATGAGCTTGGCAAAAAGAAAGCTGAGAAGTATCAAAATGAATCCCACCAAGCCAATGATCGTCCGCATCTGAAGATGGTTCTGAAGGATATCGAGAGAATCATGAATTCTGGCCAGTAAGGGCGTGTCCACCACATAGGCAAAAAAGATGGCCAAAAAACCAATGGTCGAGATGGTGACCACATAAAACAAAATGGCAATACGGGTAAAGAACCTCATCTAGTCTCTCCTCTCTATCCCTTGAACATTCACATTCACTTCCTTTAAATTGATGTCGGCCGTTCTCTCCACTGCCCGACGGACAGAATCCTGAATTTGATGAGCCACATCGGGGATATTCATCCCATAACGGATATAAACTTTGAGCTCGAGAGTCACTTGATGATTTTTATCGATCGTGACGTTGACCCCCGGACACTCCTTGTGACCGAAGACCTCCCCCAAAAAATGGCGCCAATCTTCCGAGGGCAGGCGAACCCCGTCCACTTCACTCAAACTGGCCGCCGCGATCTCTGCGATAACCTTTTTGTGGATCTGAACGGATCCTAAGTCTACTTTTTGATCAGGAATCATGGGTGATCCTCCGCGTCCTCTTTAACGATCTTCTCCAAAAAGTGAGTGGAAACCGATCCTTTCAAGAAAGCCGGATGACGAAGAATCTCTTGGTGAAGATTGATCGTTGTCTTAATGGGGCTTAAGTAGAATTCCCCCAAAGCCCTCTGCATCATTCGAATGGCCTCTTCACGGTTCCTGCCATAGGTGATGAGCTTCGCCACCAGGGAATCATAATAAGGGCCAATCACATAACCGGGATAGATATGGGTGTCGATTCTGACCCCCGGGCCTCCGGGCAGATTCAATTCTTCGATCTTACCGGGGCAGGGAAGAAAATTATTCTGCGGATCTTCGGCGTTGATTCGGCATTCTATGGCAGCGCCTCTCATTTTGACCTCATCCTGCTTGATCTTGAGTTTCTCACCGGCAGCAATCCGGATTTGCTCTTTGACCAAATCGATGCCGGTGACCATTTCGGTGACGGGGTGCTCGACCTGAATTCGGGTGTTCATCTCCATAAAATAATATGAATCATCCGAATCCACCAAGAACTCGACGGTCCCAACCCCCTGGTAGCTCACCGAGCGGGCCGCCTTCAAAGCCGCCTCGCCCATCTTTTTACGCAGTTTGCTGCTTAAACCCGGTGAAGGGGCTTCCTCCAGCAATTTTTGATAACGCCTTTGGATGCTGCAGTCCCTCTCACCCAAGTGGATCATGTGCCCGTGCTGATCAGCAACGATCTGGATTTCAATATGCCTTGGCTCCGGAAGATACTTTTCAATATACACATCGGGAGATCCAAAATTCGCCTCGGCTTCGGTGCGGGCCACATGAAAAGAGCTCATGAGGCTCACATCATTGTGACAGATCCTCATGCCTTTTCCACCGCCCCCGGCGGAGGCCTTGATGATCGCGGGATACCCGATCTTCTTGGCCAGCTCAATGGCCTCTTCCGGGGTCTTAACAACGGTTTTGGCGCCCGGCGTTAACGGGACACCGACTTTTCTGACAGTCTCCCGGGCCGTCACTTTATCGCCCATGGCCCGTATGGCTTGGGGGCTAGGACCAATGAATTTGATGTGACAGGACTCACAAATCTCGGCAAAGTGCGCATTCTCGGCCAAGAAACCATACCCCGGATGAACGGCTTCCACATCCGCAATCTCAGCCGCTGAAATAATCGCCGGGATATTCAAATAGCTGTCTTTGCTGCCTGGCCCCCCAATGCAGATCGCTTCGTCGGCAAATCGAACAGGCAAGGAGTCGCGGTCGGCTTGGGAATAAACGGCGACACTGCGAATATTCAGCTCTTTGCAGGCTCGAATAATCCTTAAGGCAATCTCCCCGCGATTGGCGATCAATATCTTGGAAAACATAGGCGCGGGCACTAAACCGGTTCCACCACAAACAAGGTCTGCCCGAATTCGACCGGTTCAGCGTTTTCAACAGCGCACTCGATGATTCGGCCCCTGACCTCGGATTTGATTTCATTCATAAGCTTCATGGCTTCCACGATACAAACGACCTGCCCAACCTCCACGATCTGTCCCACCTCCACAAAGGGCGCTGCCTCTGGCGAAGCGGCACGGTAAAATGTCCCCACCATCGGAGAGGCAATGGCCAGGGTTGTCTTCGCACTCGGTGGTTGATCCAAGGAGGCCTCGGCGGTTTTCGGTAAAGCCGGGGCCTCCACTTGATAGGAGGTGTTATTGGACTGCGGGGAATCGGAACCAACCCCACGCGGTAATTTTTTTATTCTGACTTTTAGGCCTTCTTTTTCCACTTCCAATTCACTCAAGCCATTCTCATTCATCAGATTGATCATATCTTTGATTTCTTTCAAATTCATTTCTGTACCCTCTCCACGTACTCCCCGCTGCGGGTGTCGATTTTGATCCGATCCCCTTTATTGATAAAAAGGGGGACTTGGACCGTGGCTCCGGTCTCAACGGTGGCTGGTTTGTTCCCGGCCTTTGAGGTGTCACCCTTAAACCCCGGTTCGGTTTCGGTAATATTCGCGACGATAAAGGTGGGCAGGGACAACTTTTGAATCTGGTTTTTATAAAGGAGAACGGTGACTTCCATGTTTTCCTGAAGAAATTGAGCCCCTTCTCCCAGCTTATCCAAATCCACGGCCCGCTCTTCAAAACTCACTTGATCCATAAAATGGAAGGAATCCCCCGTTCGATAAAGATACTGCAGTTTTTTTTCTTCCAAAAAGACATCCTCCAGACGGTCGGAGTTTCTAAAAGTCTTCTCCAAGGTCAAATCGGTTTTTAAATTTTTGAGCCTGACCCTGACAAAAGCGCTGCCTTTGCCTGGCTTCACATGGTGCACCTCGGTCACGAGATAGATTTCCCCATTCACAAGGAGTGCCAAACCCATTGTGATTTCATTAATGGATAGGGCCACTTAAAACCTCACAGCCTTTTTGGGTTACCAACACCATGTCCTCGATCCGAATGCCAAATTGGTGGGGGATATAAACCGCTGGCTCGATTGTAAAGACCATCCCTTCCTTTAAAGGGGATGGATTTCTCTGGGAGATCCTGGGAGCTTCGTGAATTTCCAACCCTACGCCATGACCGAGTGAATGACCGAAGAATTTGCCTAAATGATTTTGGGTGAGATAGTTCCGAGCCGCAGCATCCAGATCACAGGCCAAAACGCCCGGTCTGACTTTCTGAATCGCCAGCGCCTGCGCCCGACGAACAGTGTCATGCACTTCTCTGATGAAGCGGGGTATTGTACCCAAAAAGATCATACGTGTCAAGTCAGACTTGTAGCCGTCGAGATCAATTCCCATATCCACCAACACCGGTTCGTTTCTTTTGATCATACGGTCTGTCACTTGGGCATGAGGAAAGCAGGAATTGGGGCCCGAGGCAATGATCGCAGGAAAGGAAAACGCCCCATCTTGCGACCTCACAAATCCTTCCAGCTCCTTGAGGCAATCTTTTTCGGTTATGCCGGGCCGGATGGTCTTTTGGAGGAATTGATAAGCTTGCTTGTGAAGGCCCAGGGCCTTTTTGATTTGGTCGATCTCAAAGTGAGATTTAATTTCGCGGAATGCTTCGACAAGACCGGGGCTACAGACGAGTTTCCTGGCCTTGGGGGTCGCCTTTTTTAACAGCTTAAACGCAGACAAAAAGAGATGGCGATCGTCAAAACCGATCCTTTGGGCACCCATCACAGATGCCAATTCCCAGAGGCTCTCCCCTAATGAGCGGCGGTAGACCTTAACCCCAATCGCCTTAAGACTCTGCCGGGCCTCCAAGGCATAACGGGGGTCCGTGATATAAAATGCCCGTTTGGGACAAATAAAAAGCCAAGACTCAGAGGATGGGAAATCGGTCAGATACCGGATATTGACGTCGCTGGTGATGAGGAATGCGTCGAGTCTGTGCTTTCCAAGCTGGGAGATGAGTTGTTGAATTCGGGGATTCAAGGATGTGCGTTTTTATTTGAGAAGATTGATCAAGGCCTTAAGGCCCAGCAGATAACTCTCCTCGCCAAAGCCACTGACCTGACCGGAACAGACCGGGGCAATTAAGGAGGTATGCCTAAAATCCTCTCGGGCATAAATGTTGGAAAGATGCACTTCCACTGTGGGCAGACTCACAGCCAAGAGCGCATCGCGGATGGCCACGCTCGTGTGAGTGTAAGCGGCGGGATTAATCAGAATCCCATGGATTTGGTTTTTCTTGGCCTGGCCAATGGCATCGACGATTTCCCCCTCGTGGTTGGACTGAAAGATCTCCAAGACAACGCTGTTTGGGTTCGCCAATTTTTCCAGTTTGGCGTTGATCTCCTCCAGCGTGACCTTGCCGTACACCGCTGGCTCTCTTTGGCCTAAGAGATTGAGGTTGGGGCCATGGATGACAAGAATCTTTTTCATGGATTTCCCCTCGGCACTTGGGCCTCATCCACGAGCATGATGGGGACACCGTCTCGAATAGGGTATCTGCGGCCGCACCGAAGACAAACAATCTTTTCCTCTTTTAAAGCCACATCCGCCTGACACGCGGGGCAGGCCAGAATGGCCAACAACTCTGCATCAATCATGAGATCTTTCCTTCTTGATTCATAACCTCCACATAACTCATTTGCAGCTCATACAGGGCCGAATGGAGCATATCGTTTTCTTCTTGAGTGAGGTTCCCCTGGGTCTTCTCTTTTAACAAGGCCAAGGTGTCAATCAAAAATTTGGCTTGTCTAAGATTCTTCTGGGTTTGATTGTTCAAAGGATTCGGCAGTTTGCCTAAAAAAATCATGGCCTGAAACGCCAGACTGGAGATATAACTCAGGAAATCGAATTCTTGGTCTTCCCCGGCGGCCTGCTCCGGGGCGGCCTGCCCGGCCAGGGGCAGGCCGCCCCGGGGGTCTTTGGCCGAGAGATCGTCGGCTTGAGCCTGATTTCCTAAAGGGGCATCGCTCGGCGGGAGCTTATGAATTTCTTTATCCCGGGCAACGTCTTCCTTCCAAGACTCATCCACATATTTTTCTTCGCCCATGAAAATTTTCCTTTCTTATTCTCCTTCGCAAAAGTAATAGCACTGGTTCTTTTGCTTCGGAGGAATTACTCTGCTCGAGAATATTCCTGCGAAGCAAAACTGACAGTCCTATTAGTTTTGCGTAGCAGAATAGAATTACTCATCCCTTCACTCTATGTAACTATATGTCGTCTGTACTTTGTTAAAATTTATTTTTTCCACACAGGGAAATACTCAGTAGATCGACGCTGCCAAGCGTTGGCGATAATAACACATAAAAAGGTCTAACGCTTGAAGTATTCTTAACATATTGAAATGTATGATGTTGTAAAGACGAAAGTCTCAAAAAACGCCCATTTTTAACAAAGTACTGTGTCATTATATATTTTGATACATGAAAATCAAATGGTGGTCAATTTTGGAAAAGGTGCGAACCCACTACCCAGAGAACCCTGACGAAACCTAACCGCTCGGGCGGCGCAGAATTCCCCTCTCACCCCCCTTCCGCGCCGCCCTCGCGGGAAGTTCATTTTTGCCCGCTTCGCGGGCGCGCCGCTACTTAATTCTACTAAAGAACTTCTTTTTGACTTCTGAAATTGTCATCACCTTCAGCTTACTTGATAGTTTGTAATCATCCACAATTCGCCTGCCTTCCTTGAGAAGTTGCTGATCATTAGTAATCATAATTTGGCAATAACCACCTATCGCACCGAGAATAGCGGAGGTAAGGTGTATCGCATCAGGAGAATTTAGATTCGAATTAAAAAAAATCTCCTGTGCGCCTTGCCAGTCGTCACTATTTTTCAAAAAATCATACAACTCGATATTTTTATATTCTTGTCTAAAACCATTAAACCAATCAAAAACTTTTTCGAAATCACCACGCTTCAAATCCTTGTTGTAAGTTGCTCTTAAAATCTTTCTCATTTCCCACTTCTTCTCAATCGCCTTATCAATGACAAATAAGCTATCCTTTTTATAATCTGCTAACTCCATTGCCAAAAAGGAAGAGCTAATGCACTTCCACTCCCTTTCCTTAATTTTATCTAAAACTAAAATGGCTTCGCGGTTGCGGGCGGTAATATAGTCCAGCGCGACATTCGTATCAATATAAAATGCCTTACTTCTTTTGGTCTTTTTTGGCATAAAATTCAACCTTAACAGGTTTCGTTACCTGCTTATGGCCCTTGAAAGAAACTTTCTCTCCCTCTTTTGTGTAAAATTCAACCTTAACTGGCTTGGATACTTTTTTGTCAGCCACAAAAGCGATTTTTTCTCGACGATGTTTTGACATAATTTATTTAACTTTTGATTTGATCGCATCAACAAGTTTATTGGGCGCAACAGCAAATTTTTTAAACTCGTTGAAGTTTTTATCAGTAATCCCGATTTGAAACTCAATGCCTCCTCTATGCTGATGACTTCTCATGGGATGATTTTTTACTTCTTTGTCTGTAAAAATCCAGTAGTAAATTTTATCTATCCATACACCGACGAAAACAAAGACATCTACAATACCCAATTTAAGCTGTTGAAAATTCATCCAGCATGGCTCATCTGATTCAATACTTAGCGCCTTGTGCTCCAATCCGCCCCTGATTTTTGTGTTTATAGCTCTGGACGCTTTTACCTCAACTTTTATTATCTTTTTCCCGTTTTCAATATAAAGATCGTAATCGCCGGAGTATTTTTTATCAACCAGCTTCGATGGTTCCTTAAACTCTGAATCTAGCTCAACCAAGTGCCGTTGCGCCCAAATTTCACCAAAGACGCGAGGCGAGATGTTATAAAGATTTAGATACGGATTTGCATTTACATATGCGTCCCGCAAATTTTCATACTCTTTGAAAGAAATAACTTTTTTGTCCAGTAAATACATCAGGCGATACTCATACTCGTTGAATGGGTAAATGGATTTCAAACTGCTTAAGTGCGCCAAAAGAAACTTGCGATCCTCTTGTGGTAGTTTTTTAATCCACTCCTCAAGTTTTTGGTCTAATTTTTTCTTATCCATAAAAATTAAGCTAAATCTAGAAGGGTTGGCGCGCCCAATAATTCCTCATCTTTTACCAAAATTTGCCCATCCTTCAAAACTTTTAGGCGCCCCCATCCCGTTTCTCCGGTGCGCCGGTGATGAAGCAAGCGAGCGGCCATAATCTTGCAATAATTCGGGTTTATGTCCATTGTGTAACATTTCCTTTTGCTTAATTCCGCTTGTAGCAAAGTTGAGCCAGAATGACCAAAGAAATCTACAACAAGATCGCCGGTTTTACTGCTCGCTTCAATTATCCGCTTTGCGGACTTGAGGGGTTTTTGAGCAAAGCAACCCTCAATATTTTCGTGCATTAAATAAAAAACTTGTTGTATATCGTGCCAAACATTTCCAGCGCGAATTGTAAGCGATTTACTCCTTTCAAAATTTTCTGTCATCTTTCCATTAACTTTTTTGTAGTATCCTTTCGTCTTTTTGGGTATGTCTGTGTATTCTGCCTGAACATCAAAAATTGGTTCTCCTTTTATGTAGTAAAGTAATTCTTGGCGAATAGCCATCCAGTTTTTTTGTGTTCCGTATCCGCGCTGATTTCTCATAGTGATAAAGTTTCGTATTCTAACGGGCTTGTTGCGCATCATGATTATAAAATCAGCAAGAGGTTGGAGTCCATCTCTAATATCTGCACCAAGCCAAACATAGAGAGAAAAATTTTGACCTAGCGCATCTAAAGTGTGGTCAACCCACTTATCGCTCCAACTGATATATTGCTCCAACGGCAAATTACCAAACTCATCATTGATATCAACGTTGTAAGGGGGGTCCTGAACCGCCAAAACTGCTTTCTCGCCCCTCATTAACTTTTCAACATCTTCTTTTTTAGAAACATCAAGACAGCCAACGCGATGACCGCTAATTGGGTCTTCCCAAATCGTTCCATATTCAAAATTTGGCAAGCTATTAGTTTTTGCCATTGTTGAAAAATTCTTTTGGGATCAGAGGGATGCGATGGCTCTAGGATAACACTCCCCAAAAATCTTGTCAACCTCCTGGACTTCATGTCAATTAAAATTCAAAAATGCGTAGGGAACGGTCGCGACCGTTCCCTACGCGACATAATCGGTCCAATCCAATTCTCTCGGTACCGAGTGTTTTGGATTAAGCAGATAAAACTGACGCATCTTCCACAAATTGCTTACGGAAAATCCAGCGCCATATCTTTTGGTCATGACCTCTGAAACTCGACGGATAAGCCCTGCTCCACGTGTCGCGCGCATCGCCCCGTCCTGCTCTTCTTCAACAATGCGCCGCCCCGTCTCCCAGCCAAAGCGCACCTGCACCGAGCGCGCATTCGCGTAAAGCCGGGAAATGTCGTCAACGAGCTTGTGGAATCTGGCTAAAGCCGGAAGTCTTGACATAGGGAAGCGCCCCACCTTTCTGTATGTTGCGTTATTCAAGCAGCTCTTAAAATTTTTTCAAATCATTCGTTGGAAATTTACAACGGAAGCTAGTGCCGCTGCAACTAAATTCTCTGGAATATCCAGCGGCACTTCCGCTAGGGGGGCTTGCCCTGAGCGCAAGTCGAAGGGCTAATCTTTCACTTCAAAGGAAATCACGACATTAAAGGTGAGCTCCGGATATTTCAAATCTTTCGGAAACGAGGGGAATGGACTGGCCTCTTGAATGCTTTTTAATCCAATGCCCTTAAGGAAACCATTAGCCGAGGTCCTTTCTTCGATGAGCTTTAACTGTTTTAAAGAACCATTGGACAAAAGGACAAAGGTGAGATAGACCTCCCCCGATTCCATTTGAGAGTAGTTTATATACGCGCGATTCTTAATTTTATTACGGATGATTTGATAATAATTGATATAAGTGGGATTACTGATTTTTTCCGATTGGATCGCAGCGATCGTAATTTTACGCACCAAAGACTTGCTATCCAGCTCGCGGGGCTGCCTTTTATCCAGTTTAAATGCGCCACTCATCTGAGGGATCTCTCGGAGGCGACCGATAGGGAGGGCCTCATCCTTCCTCAGCCCCTGGGGGGGTTTGATAAATTTCTTTTCTGGGAGCGTCTGGATTCTTTGATGAGAATAACTTTCTTTCTCTTTTGTTGAGCTCTCCTTTTTAACCACGACCGCCCTCATCGGTTGATAGATCATCTCTGGCTTGGGAAGAGGCTTTTGAGAATCATGGGTTGTGGTATAAGAAAACCGGGCCAACATACCCACATGCATAAGGCAAGAGATGGTCAGCGCGCCAACAAAAACCTTATTTTCGGATATCCTTTCCATCGTGCCATCCCAGGATTGGTTTCTCCTTCTCCTCAATTTTGACGAGCCAAGGCTTCCTTGATCAGGTAGGCAAAAAATCGGATCGTATCGAAAAAAGGATTGATCTTGCTGGACTCTCCCCAATAAATCGTTCTCACCGGGATAGATACGATTTTAAATCCCTTTTTGCTGGCTTTCATCAGGACCTCAGTCTCGATCTCGAAATCACAGGATGTCAATTGGAGCTGTCTGAGGATTGCACAGGAAATCAGCCGGAACCCGCATTGGGTATCCGGGATCTTCTGGCGACAAAGAAAAGAAATCACAACGGACATCACCCGATTCGTCCAAAGACGAACCCCAGGCATCCCCTGAGGGTTGTGCATCCGATTGCCGGTGATGATGGCGGGCCCTCCGCCTTTCGCCTGCTCCATAAATTGCGGGATGTCATGGACATCGTGCTGGCCATCCCCATCCATGGTCAGCACGCCGTCATAATCCCTTTCCAGGGCATAACCAAATCCCTTCAATAAAGAACGCCCCTTGCCTTGCTTTTTGTCATGCGTAAGGACCACGGCCCCATTGTGCCGGGCCATAAGACCCGACTGATCCGTCGAGCCATCATCGACCACAACCACATCCAGCCCTTCGTGTCTTAGCGCCTTAACCAAAGGGCCTATATTTTTCGCCTCGTTATGAACCGGGATAACGACGCACACTCTCACTTGATCCAGAACTCCCTGAACATTAACCACTGGGTTGGATATTCCCGAATTTTTTGTTCCATGACCCTCGTATATTGTTTGACGACAGCCGAAAGCACATCGTCCGGCACCGCTTCGGGGTGCAGGGATGGAGGAAAGATGGGTTCCTCAAAAATCATAGTAAAGGAATCATCGTCGTTGCGTAAGAGAAAAACCGGCAGAATGGGAGCGCCTGTCTTAACAGAAAAAACAGCCGCACCCTTAGGGATGAGAGCGGTTTTATTCAAAAACGGGACGGGTTCGCCGTGCATCCCAAAGGCTCTGTCCGCGAGGAGCGCAACCAATTTGTTTTCTTTCAAAGCCTCCAGGCACTTTCGGATGGTGCCGTTGGTTGGGATCACGGTGATTCCCCAAATCTCTCTTTGGATATTGAAAAGATCATTGACCGGCCGCTCCTTATGAGGAAGGGCAATCGCGACCAAAGAATATCCCAGAAAGCTCATAACCGCGGCACCGAGCTCCCAATTGCCAATATGAGCGGCTAAAATAATCCCGCCTTTTCCTTTTCTTAACACCTCCTGCACACGCCTGAGATTCTCAATCTTAATACGATTCTTCACATAATTTTTATTCAGCGTCTTTCTCATCCGAAAAAAATCAACGAGATATTTTCCAAAATTCTTAAAAACTTCTTTGGCTAAACGGGAAACATCTTCTTCCGTCTGGAGAATGGCCTTAAGATTATTTTTCACAGCCCGGCGATCGCGAAAATGAAGATAATAATGCACCCTCGAGAGCCATCCCGCGACCCGATAGGCTAAAGGAAGCGACATCCGCAGGACACAAAACTGCCCGAATTTATAAAGATAGAGTCGAAACATGATCCGTCGTTGGAATGCCCATCAATTCAGCCCTCATCCTCAAAGGCTAAACGGGATGCTCTAAAATCAACTTGGCAATATCCAAAGCGGCGTTGGGATGACTGTGGGCGCACGCGGCTTTTCGCATAGCCCAAAGACGCTGACGGTCTTTGAGCAGCGCCTCCACCTCTTTGCCGATTTGGTTAGGTTTATCCACCCGAATGGCGATGCCTTCGCTCAAGAGGAATTCCGTATTGCGGATCTCCTGGCCGGGAAGCGGCTTGATGATCGCCATCGGAAGCCCTTTGGCGAGGGCCTCGGATGTGGTCATGCCTCCGGGTTTGGTCACCAGCACCGTGGCCAGCTCCATGAGCTCATCCACACAATCCACATACTCAAAGGCAAGAATTTTTTTGTCCTTATTCTTCGAAAGCTCCCGCAACCAATTGACCAATCTTCGATTGGTGCCTGCCACCACCAGGATTTGGAGATCCATTTTCAGTTTGACCAAACTTTTGACCACCGCCCGGATCGGACCCAACCCCTGACCGCCGCCCATAACCAAGACCGTTGGCAGATCTTCTCGAAGACCGAGTCTCTGGGCGATCAGACTTTTATCCAATCGCTGGATGAATCTCGTCTGAATCGGAATGCCCAAAACCTTAATGGCATTTTCAGGGACCCCTTTTTCGATGAAATGATCTTTCATCTTTTGGGAAGGGACGATGTAATAATCCACTCCCTCATTGATCCAGAAGGCATGGGGAGCATAATCGGTTAAAACACCGATCAATAAAAATTTTAAACGGCGGGACTTTTTGAAATCCGCAACCATCCCGCAGGGAAACGCCTGCGTGCACACCACCGTGTCGGGCTGAAATCTTTCGAACAATTCCGAGAGTTTGGCATGACTCGTCTTGTGAAGATAATTTTTAATCGCCTCCGTCCCTTGGACAATCCTTGGATTATCGTACAGATAATCCCAAAGTCCGGGCGTTCTTTTGATAATGCTCATATAGGCTTTGTTCACAACCTTCTCTAATCGAGGGTAGGTGTAACCAAAGCCGTTGATGCTCATGGTTTCAGCGGTGGGATCGAGCTGGTTGAGGGATTTTTCAATGGCGATGGTGGCGGCGCGGTGTCCGGAGACCTTGGTGATATACATGAGAAGAATCTTCCGGGGCTTGGCGATGGGGTGGCTGGTCATTTTTGAGTAAAAAAGATCCTATGGCTTAACGCCAGGCTCGATCAATGCCAAGGCCCCTCCGACGGGGGCCTCTTCCCCTTCTCGGACGAGGATTTCCTTGATGCGGCCCGAGACCCCGGCCGGGACATGAAAGGTGGCCTTGTCGGTTACAACCTCAACGACACTATCGGATTCCTGGACATATTCTCCGGGTTGAGCATGCCACACGGCGATTGTCGCCTTCGTGATGCCTTCTCCCAATTCCGGCAGAATAAGACGATTCAACACGGGCTGTCTTCTCAAAGGAGCTCCAAATTAAAATTCAAGGCATATTTCTGAATGAGTCTTTGTTTGATTTGATCCCGATCAATCTCTTTTCCGAGAAGCTTCTTAAGGGAAGTCATGGGCCGATCCAAGCCGCACGGTTTGATCATGGTAAAATATTTCAAATCCGTATTCCCATTGATCGCCATCCCATGAAAAGAGACCCATTTCTTAACGCCGATTCCAATCGAGGCGATCTTTTCCTGCCCCACCCAAACCCCCCGCTCGTCTTCAACGCTCCTAGCCACTATACCAAAATCTTGTAACAAATCAATGGCAACGTGTTCTAATTGATCTAAGAAGATCCTCAAATCCCTGCCGAAATCCGACAGATTAAAAATAGGGTAGCTGATGATTTGTCCCGGGGCATGCACGGTCACATCCCCCCCGCGGTCAACCGCTACGATGCGGATCCCTTGGGAGCGAATTTGGTCCGGGGAGATTAAAAAATTCTCTTTCTTAGCCATACGGCCCAAAGTGACAACCGGCGGATGCTCGCAAAGAAGGAGCGTCGCGGGTCCCCCATTCATCACTGAGGAGACGGTCTTTTTCTGCCACTCCCAGGCCTTGCCATAATCCATCAGGCCCATATCTTGAATATGGCATACCGTTTTTTTCATAGAGGATTAAAAAAGGAAGGATGGAAAAAGCGAGTCTGTCCCAGAATGACTTTTACATTGAACTTATTTTTTTGCAGATGGCCTCGGCCATCTGGTCTGTCCCAACGGCCGTTGGGTCGTTACGATCATTTTTTAAATCGTAAGTAACGGATCGGCCTTCTTTGAGGACCACCTTGACAGCGGCTTCCAGCCGGGAGGCAGCCGGAATTTCCTTCAAATACTCCAGCATCAGGACAGCCGAAAGGATGCAGGCGGTGGGATTGACTTTATTCTGGCCAGCGTATTTCGGGGCAGCGCCGTGGACGGGTTCAAAAAGACCGATCCCCTCCCCAATATTGGCCCCCGGGGCGATCCCCAACCCTCCGATCAGACCGGCGCACAGATCCGAAACAATATCCCCATACAAATTGGGTAAAACCAAAATATCAAAGACGCCCGGCCTTTGGATCAATTGCATGCACAAATTGTCCACGATCACATCTTCAAATGCGATGCGGCCTTGATATTCTTTCGCAACTTCTCTGGCCGTCTTTAGAAATAGCCCGTCAGAGAATTTCATGATATTGGCTTTATGGACCGCGGTCACTTTCCGGCGTTTGTGCTTCAGGGCATAGTCGAAGGCGTATCGGACAATGCGGCGGGAACCGAAAACCGAAATCGGTTTGATGGAAACGGCGGAATCTTCTCGGATTTTTTTGGGCTGGAGCTGGTTGATCTCCTTGATGAGTCGTTTGGCTTCGGGGCTCTCAAGATCAAATTCGATTCCCGCGTAGAGATCTTCGGTATTTTCCCGGAAAATGATCAAATCAATGTCCGAAGCCTTAGCCTTGGTCCCTTCATAAAATTTGCAAGGCCGCACACAGGCAAAAAGATCCAACGCCTGACGCAATTGAACATTGACGGATCGAAATCCCTGGCCCACGGGAGTCGTGATGGGCCCCTTGATCGCCACTTTGTTTTTTTGGATCGATGCCAAGACCCGATCAGGAAGCGGGGTGCCATAGCGTTTGATGGCCGGTTCTCCGACAAGCTCTTCTTCCCAGTCAATCGGAACGCCCGTTGCCTCAACACACTTCTTCATGGCTTGAGTGACCTCGGGGCCAACACCGTCTCCGGGAAGAAGTGTGACTCTATGGGGCATCATTTCAACAGCTGTTTAAACTCCTCGACATTCTTCACTTTGCTTAAAGCCGCCTCATAACTGATGACCCCTTCTTTATAAAGATCCCTCAGCGAGCGGTCCATGGTTCTCATCCCGTATTGGCTGCCGGTTTGAATCGCGGTGGGCATCTGTTCAATGGCCTGTTCTCGGATGAGATTCCGCATCCCCGGTGTGGCCACCATGATCTCGGTGGCTAAAACCCGGCCCTCACCCTCCGAACGGGGCAACAAAAGCTGGGAGACCACTCCCTGTAGACACGCGGCCAACTGTAATTTGACTTGGATCTGCTGATAGGGAGGAAAGACGTCAATAATCCTCTCAATCGTCTGAGGGGCATCGGGGGTATGGAGGGTGGCTAAAACCAAATGCCCTGTTTCGGCAGCCGTTAAGGCGGTCGAAATTGTTTCGAGATCCCGCATTTCCCCCACCACAATCACATCCGGATCCTGACGCAGGCATCTTTTTAAGGCCTCGGCAAAAGAATGCGTGTCCGAGTAGACCTCCCGCTGTTTGATGATGGCCCTCCTGTTTTGATGGATATATTCAATGGGATCCTCAATACAGACAATGAGGGCTGATCGTTCGCTATTGATTAAATCAATCATCGCCGCCAGGGTTGTGGTCTTTCCCATACCGGTTGGACCGGTGATCAACACAAGACCATTAGATTTCCGGGCAAAATCTTTGACAATCATCGGAAGCCCCAGGTCTTCCAAATGAGGGATGAAAAGAGGAATCCGACGAAAAGCGGCCTCCACCGATCCCCTTTGCCTATGAACATTGACACGAAATCGATCCAGGCCCGAAAGCGATAAGGAAAAATCTAACTCGTAGTCTTGCTCGAATTTTTCTTTTTGCGGATTCGTGAGAACACTGTAGATCATTGCCTTAAGCTCGTCGCGCAAAAGCTTATTGGCATTAACCAAAACCAGCTCTCCGTCAATTCTTAAAATCGCCGGGGTATTTTCCGTTAAGTGCAAATCCGAGGCCTTTTTGGAAATGGTCAAAAGAAGCAAGTCTCTTAATTCCATGGTCCCTCCTTAATCCATCCGCTTAATCTTTTCATTCCCTCTTGGATTTTCTCCTTGGAGGTGGCGAAACTAAGACGAATATAATCTCTAGCCCCAAATCCTTCCCCAGGGATGACCGCCACATGGATCTCATCAAGAATCTTCTTCGCCAACGAGGTTCCGTCTGCGATCTTTGAGACATCGCAAAAGATGTAAAAGGCGCCCTGGGGCGCGAGATAACGGATCTTGGGGATTCGGTTGAGCCCCTCCATCATCAGACCCCTTCTTTTCTCAAATTCCTCGCGCAGGGATTGGATGCACGTCTCATCGTCCTTAAGGGCCGCAACAGCGGCCATTTGACTAATGGATGTGGGATTAGAGGTTGTATGATCTTGGAGCTTGTTAATGGATTCAATCAAGCATTCCGGCCCGGCGCAGTATCCAATCCGCCAACCCGTCATGGCATAAGCCTTGGAAAATCCATTGACCGTGATCGTCAAATCGCCAATGTCTTTCCCCAACGAGCCGATCGAGGTGTAAACTTCTTTATCATAAATAAGTTTTTCATAAATTTCATCACTTATTACATAAATATTTTTTCTGACACAAATCTGCGCGATTCTCTCCAATTCCTTTTTGCTATAAACCATGCCGGTCGGATTCGACGGCGAGTCTAAGATTAAAATGCGCGCGGAAGACGAAACGCTCTCGGATAATTGGGAGGCGGTGATTTTAAAGTGGTTATCCCATGCGGTCGGGAGAATCCGGGCCCGGGCGCCGGAGAGCTTCACCATCTCGGGATAACTCACCCAATAAGGAGATGGGATCAGGACCTCATCGCCCTCGTCGGCTAAAATTTGCAGGACGTTGTAGAGGGCCTGTTTGGCCCCTGATGAAACCGCAATCTG